>TARA_R110001583_G_scaffold4351_2_pt1 | contig 70725 bp, 70 predicted proteins | sample TARA_R110001583 | Tara Oceans TARA_R110001583 (sample SAMEA4398432) | marine metagenome | biome: Polar Biome; feature: [MES] marine water layer (ENVO:01000295) within the mesopelagic zone...; material: water (ENVO:00002006), including particulate matter (ENVO:01000060) such as...... | reverse complement strand
AATATAGTAATCTACATCATTTCTAGGTTCGTAATAATCTTTTTGTTCACCAAAACTACCATTTATATTTCCGCCGAAAGTGAATTGACTTAATGTAGTTGCAAAAAAGTTTAAATTCACAAAGTTACCTGAATAAATACTTGGGTTAAAACGCCTAAACATACCAGCATTTAAACGAACTCTATAGGTGTAAAAATGTTTGGTAGGTTTAAAAATTCTGTAGGAGAAATTTCCAAAAAAACTATTATAATTATTTCGTTGTTGAAAGCCTAAATCGTTAATGTCATAGGTTTCATTCGCTAGTCTATGTCGTAAACCAAATCTAAAATTACCTTTTGTTTTATCGTAGGAAAGTCCTGTGGAAAACCCAGAAGAATTTCCTTCTATTGGATCTTTTATAGCATTCCATTTTGCATACCCATCAAGACTTTTTGAATTTGCTTTATTCGCTAAACTGAACAAAAAAGCAGATGCGTTGGCTTTTCTAAAGCTTTCGCTTCTTGATACGTTTGTATTTACAAAAGAAACAGATGAGTTTTTATTAAATTCCTGATCAATAACCAATACATTATAGTTGGTTACAGGTTCAGTAACTTCTTTTCGGGTTGTATTCGTTATTTCATTTTTAATAATAGCTTCTGATTTATCGGTTATTGCATCTAGTATAGCAATACCTAAACCTTTTTTAGTTCTTCCTGAAAGCTTAACTGCTGTAAGAATTTTTGCAACATCGGGGTTTTTCACAACAGTTTCATTAGGTAAAAGATTTTCATCAATAGTATCATAATTTATAGGAAGTTTTCCAATTCTTCTTGAAAAAAACATATTTCCTTTGTTGAGAATATCGGATCCTTCTATAAAAAATTGCCGCTGTTCATCGTATCTGGTTTCAAAAGGTCCTAAATTTAAAATTAAATCGTCAAAACCAGTTTGACTAAAATCTGGGTTTATAGTTGCATCTAAGGTGAAATTATCACTTAACCCGTAGCGAACATCAATACCAAATTGTTCTTCAACGGTTGAAATTCCTTCAAAATTGCTAAAACTTGTAGTTGATATTGGTAAAAAATTAAGTCGAGTAGGTGTTTTTATGTTTTTAATACCAGTTAATAATCCTGAATACTGTGAGATTTTCCCAACCGATTTTTCTATATAATTCCATGAGTACTGTTCACGTGTACTTTGTATGAGTCTCTGAAAATTTAAACCCCAAGTTTGTTCTTTGTTTTTTGAAAAACGCAACGCAGAATACGGTATTTTCATTTCAACATACCATCCTTTTTCATCAAAACTTATTTCACTAAACCAAACATCGCTCCAACTAAAATCTTCATCGTTGGCAGCAGAGACTTTAGCATCTGCCTGAGTTCCACCTGCTGAAACAAAAAACTCTGTATCGTTTTGCTGATCGTTATAGGTATTAATTACCACTCCAAAAAAATCCGCTTGGGCAAAGTTGTCTCTATCACTTAACTGCCTCATAATAGTTTCTGGGTTACTATCATACATATAAGCAGCAATAAAAATAGCTTCGTTGTTATAGGCTACTTTGACTTCTGTTTTTTGTGTGTCTGGTTCAGGATCTCCGTCTCCAGGTTTAAGCATTGTGAAATTTTTTGCAACAGGGAGATTTTCCCATGCTTCATCATTTAATACTCCATCAATTTTTGGTGGAATAGTTATTCTTGTTGCTTCCAAAGATTTTCGCTCTATTTCTTGAGACTGACAAAGAATTGAATAAAAAAGTAAACTTAGAACAAGAAATTTCTTCATAAGGTAAAAGGGTCAGTCAAAATTTGTTTAAAAATATTCAATTTATTTAATAATTGAATCAAATAATTGTTAAACTCCTGTTAAAGAGTTTGAGGAGAAAAGAAAACCAAAACTTTATTTAAAAATACATTTATAAATTCATTTATAAATGTATTTTTGTTATCTCTTTAATTAAAAATAATAAGAAATGAATTTACACGAATATCAAGGAAAAGAATTGTTAAGCAGTTTTGGTGTTAGAATTCAACGTGGAATAGTTGCTGATAATCATAAAAAGGCAGTTGAGGCTGCAAAACAGTTAACTGTTGAAACTGGCACAGATTGGTGGGTTGTAAAAGCCCAAATTCATGCTGGTGGACGTGGAAAGGGTGGTGGAGTTAAACTTGCAAAAAGTTTAGCAGATATTGAGTCAATTTCTGAAAGCATAATTGGAATGATGTTAATTACTCCACAAACTTCTGCTCAAGGTAAAAAAGTACATCAAGTATTAATTGCTGAGGATGTTTATTATCCTGGTGATAATGAACCTGAGGAATATTATATGTCTGTATTGTTAAACAGAGCTACTGGTAGAAATATGATTATGTATTCTACAGAAGGTGGAATGGATATTGAAAAGGTTGCTGATGAAACACCTCATTTAATTTTTACTGAAGAAATAGATCCGTTAATTGGGTTGCAACCATTTCAAGCACGTAAAGTTGCTTTTAATTTAGGTTTATCAGGTGGTGCGTTAAAAGAAATGATAAAATTTGTTACTTCTTTATACACTGCTTTTGTAAAATCGGATGCTTCTTTGTTTGAAATTAACCCTGTTTTAAAAACATCTGACGATAAAATATTAGCAGTAGATTCTAAAGTTACTTTAGATGATAATGCATTGTTCCGTCATAAAGATTTGGCAGTACTTAGAGATTTTCGTGAAGAAAATGAAATTGAGGTTGAAGCAAATGCAGCAGGTTTAAACTATGTAGATTTAGATGGAAATGTGGGTTGCATGGTTAATGGAGCTGGTTTAGCAATGAGTACTATGGATTTAATTAAGCAATCTGGTGGAGAACCGGCTAACTTTTTAGATGTTGGAGGTACTGCAGATGCTAAACGTGTTGAAATAGCTTTTAGAATTATTTTAAAAGATCCAAATGTAAAAGCAATTTTAGTAAATATTTTTGGTGGTATTGTGCGTTGTGATAGAGTAGCTCAGGGAATTATTGATGCTTTTATTAATATGGGTGATGCCATTAAAATTCCTATTATTGTTCGTTTACAAGGTACAAATGCAGTTGAAGCAAAACAATTGATTGACGCAAGTGGGTTGGATGTAATTTCGGTTACTGAATTTCAAGAGGCTGCGGATAAAGTAAAAGAAGTTTTAGGATAAAAAACCTTAACTAAATAACAAAAAAAAACACTTCAATTGAAGTGTTTTTTTTGTTTGGATATTAATTTAAATATCTTCAAAATTTACATCTGTAAAACTTTCAGTACTTGTAGTTTCTTCAGTTTCTCCATTTAGTTCAGAAGGTCTTTTAAAATCTTTTTGGTGACGTTCAGAAATAACTTCTTCACCTTTTTCATTTAAAATATAATCAGTTGCTGCTTTTAACATTTCATTAAATTCAGTAAAATCTTCTTTGTATAAATAAATTTTGTGTTTTTTGTAATGGAAAGATCCATCATCATGTGTAAATTTTTTACTTTCGGTAACTGTTAAATAATAATCGTCTGCCTTTGTAGCTCTTACATCAAAAAAGTAAGTTCTTCTTCCTGCTCTCAGAACCTGTGAAAATATTTCCTCTTGTTCTAAATGTTCTTTTTCCATAATTAACTCTCTATTTTTAATTAATCTTATAATTAGATTTCTACACAAATCTATAAAAATATTTGACTTATTTCACTATTTTTAAATTTCTTTTTCTAAAAGTTGTTGTTCAAAAAGTTCTTTATAATAACCACTTGTATTAACTAACTTGTTGTGTGAACCTTCTTGAATTATTTCACCATTTTTTAACACTATAATTGTATCGGCATTTTTAATTGATGAAATTCTGTGACTAACAATAATTGTAGTTTTATTTTTACTTATTTTATATAGGTTGTTTAATATTATTTCTTCTGTTTCTGTATCAACAGCCGATAAACAATCGTCAAAAATTAATATTTTGGGTTCTTTAATAATTGCTCTGGCAATAGATATACGTTGCTTTTGTCCACCTGAAAGAGTTACACCTCTCTCTCCTACATACGTATCATATCCTTTCTTAAATTCAATAATATTATGGTGTATGTAGGCATCTTTTGCGGCTTGTGTTATTTTAGCATCAGAAGCTGTTTCGTCACCAAATTTAATGTTGTTTTTTATAGTATCTGAAAACAAGAAAGCTTCCTGTGTTACAAAACCAATACTTTGCCGCAAATCATCTAAATTTAGTTGTTCAATATTTAGACCATCAATTAAAATTTCACCTGACTTAACATCATACAAACGTGCAATTAAATTTATAATAGTCGATTTTCCAGATCCTGTATTTCCTAAAATTGCTAAAGTTTTTCCTTTTTGAAGTTTAAAACTTACATTTTTTAAAGCTTTAATATTGGTGTCATCATACGTGAAAGAAACATTTTCAAACTCAATATCTCCATTAATTTTTGAAGGAGCACTACAATTGTTTTTTATTTCAGGCTCATGTTTTAAAAACTCGTTAATACGTTTTTGAGATGCTTCAGCTTGTTGAACTATTGAAGTTACCCAGCCAACAACAGCAACTGGCCAAGTTAACATATTTACATACATAATAAATTCAGCAATTACACCTAGTGAAATTGTTCCTTCAATATAACGTAAACCACCCACATAAATGACTAAAATGTTACTTAAGCCAATTAATAAAATCATTAAAGGAAAAAATAATGCCTGCGCTTTAAATAAATTAATATTTTTTTCTTTCGTAGTGTTTACTAATGTTTCAAATTCTAAAGTAGCTTTGTGTTCAATACCATATGATTTTAAAATGCTTATTCCAGAAAATGTTTCTTGAGAACTTGCAGTTAATTTTGATAAATATTGCTGTACAATAGTACTTCTACTATTAATAACTCTACTTAATACATATATTGATATTGATAAAAATGGTAATGGTAATAATGTGTAATTTGTTAGTAATGGATCTATATTATACATTTTTATAATTGCAACAATAAATAATACTAACATATTCATAGAATACATAACTGCAGGGCCAAAATACATACGTACTTTACTAACATCTTCACTTATACGATTCATTAAATCACCTGTTCTATTTTTTTTATAGAAATTTATAGATAAGAGTTGGTATTGCTGGTAAATTTCATTTTTTAAATCAAATTCAATTAAACGAGAGGTAACAATAATAGTCTGCCTCATTAAAAAAGTAAAAAAACCAGAAAGCACGGCAGCACCAATAATTAATAGGATATTGTTTAAAAGCTCAGACTTCACTAAAATTAAATCTGTAACAATACCATTGCTGTAATCTTCAGCAATATTAACAGATTCTCTTATAAGTTGAGGAACCTGTAGTGCTAAAAATTTAGAAAACACAGTAATAACAACTCCTATTAGAAGTCGATATTTATATTTTACAAAGTATTTATTTAAGTATTGTAACGCTTTCATAAAGAATTAATGGGTGCTTCCATTTAAAAAGCACGAATATACATCAATATAATTTTAATTTTATTATTTTAATATAGATTTAACTTTGTTTAAAAAAATGAAAAGAGCATTTATTTTATAAAAATTAGTAGTATTTTTGCGCTGTTAAAAACACAAAAAATTTCAAAGTTCTTTAAATGATAAATAGAAGACATATTAGAGTTAAAGTTATGCAGTCGGTTTACGCATTGCTACAGTCTAAAAGTGACAACCTAAATAAAGAGGAAAAATTCTTATACGCAAGTATAGATAAAATGTATGATTTGTATGTTTTAATGCTTTGTTTACTTGTTGAGGTTAGAAATACAGAAAAAAAGCATCTTGAAATTTCTCAGAAAAAGATTTTAGCCACTCCAGAAGATTTAAAGCCTAACAGTAAATTTGTGAATAATCAAATTTTTCAGTTGTTAGGTGAAAGCGTTTCATTAAATACATATTTAGAAACCAATAATTTAAATTATTGGAAGTTGGATAATGAGTATATTAATGAAATATTAAAATTAACAAAAAAGAGTACGCTATATAGTACGTATATGAATTCGGATAAATCTTCATTTGAGGAAGATAAAGAGTTTGTAGTTGCTTTATTTAAAGAGATTATTGCTCCAAATGAAAAATTAGCTGATTATTATGAAGATAAAAATATTAGCTGGGTTGACGATATACCATTTGTAAATACTTGGGTTGTTAAAAGCTTAAATAAAATAAATGCAGGACAAGCCTTTCACTTAGGAAACTTATATAAGGATATTGATGACAAAGAGTTTGTTGTTGATTTATTTAGAAAAGTAGTATTGAATCATACCGAGTTTGAAAAGGATGTAATGGATAAAACACCTAATTGGGATGCTGAACGTATTGCTGAGATTGATATGATTTTAATAAAAATGGCAATATGTGAATTTTTAAAATTCCCATCAATGCCAACTAGAGTTACAATTAATGAATATATTGAAATTTCTAAAGATTATTCAACTGAAAAAAGTAGCTTTTTTATTAATGGAGTGTTAGATAAAATCTTAAAAGATTTTATGGTTTCAAAAAGATTAAACAAAATAGGGAGAGGATTATTATAATTTTATATTTTTACAAAAAAAAACTTTTAAAAATGAAAAAAATCACAATTATTTGTATTGCTATATTAAGTGTTGTAGCTATATCATGTAAAGAAAATGCATCATCTAAAATAAAAGCTACAAACGTAGAAACGGCTAAAGAGAGAGATGCAATAATTAGTTTAGGTGCTGCCATAATTGAATTTGACAAAACTGAATTTAATTTTGGAACTATTAATGAAGGAGATATTGTTGAAGGTGTTTTTAAAATTACAAATCCTGGAAAAGTAGATTTGTTAATTACAAATGCAAAAGCATCTTGCGGTTGTACTGTACCGGAGTGGCCGAAAGAAGCAATTAAACCTGGAGAATCAGCAAATGTAAAAGTTTCCTTTAATTCAAGAGGTAAAACAGGTGTTCAAAATAAAACTGTAACACTTCAAACCAATACAGAAAAAGTTACAGAAATTTTACGTGTAAAAGGAACTGTAACACCAAAAGAAAAAGTATAAATTAAATTTAAAATACAATTATTAAATGTTTACAACAATTTTTTTACAAACAGCAGGAGGAAGTTCTTTAACAGCCATGTTGCCTTTTTTACTAATGTTTGTGGTTATTTATCTGTTTATGATACGTCCACAAATGAAAAAAGCAAAAAATGAAAAAGCATTCCAAGCTTCAATAGCTAAAGGAAACAAAATAATTACAACAAGTGGAATACACGGTAAAATTTTAGATATAGTTGATAGTGATAACACTGTAATTGTTGAAACTGGAGCTGGTAAAATGAAATTTGAGCGATCTTCAATTTCAATGGAACTAAGTAAGAAATTACAAGCACCAAAAGAAATTAAATAAGAACTACCACATACATGGATAAAAAAGTGAGCTATAAGCTCACTTTTTTGTATATTTAATTCTTATTTTATAAAATGAAGACAACTCTAAAAAAATCAAGTTTATCAATAACCAATAAAAGAAAATTTAAAGTTTTTTTAGTAATACTGGTGTTAACTTCAATAATTTGGTTGTTAATTGAACTTTCAAAAACCTACACAAGTTCAGTGCCATTTAGAGTAGAATATAAAAACGTACCTACAGGAAAATTATTACAAAAAAAACCTGTTTCTGAACTAAATATAGCTTTAAAAGCTCCAGGTTTCACGTTACTAAAGTATAAGGTAAAAACACATAAAATACGTTTAGATTTAAAAAATTTAATCAAAAAAGGCTCAAATTACTACTTACTACCAAACCAACAATTGTCATATTTAAACTCTCAATTATCAGGTGAAAATGAAATTGTAAGTGTACTTAGTGACACAATAGTTGTTGAATTAGGAAAAAATAAGTCTAAAAAAATACCTATAAACCCATCATTAGATATTAAATTTAAATTAGGGTACAACTTAATTAAAAATATTAAAATTATACCTGATTCAGTTATAGTAACTGGACCTGAGAAATATGTTGATTCCATAAAAGAGTTAACAACAGCAGTTTTTGAAATACATAATGTTTATAATGATATTGACGAAAATTTGGAATTAATGCTACCAGCTAAAAAAACCAATTTAAGAGTTGCTGCTAAGAAGGTTAATATTCAAGGTGAAGTTGATAAATTTACAGAAGGGAGATTTATTATTCCAGTAGCAGTAATTAATGAGCCTGAAAATGTTAAAATAAATACCTTTCCTAAAGAAATTGAAGTGGTTTACCAAGCGGGACTTTCAAATTTTAATAAAATAACAAAAAGTAGCTTTTTAGTTGTTTGCGATTATGAACAATACCAAAAAGATACTGTAATAAAATTTTTAACACCAATAGTTAAACGGAAAAGCGAATTTATATCCTCTATAAAAATTATTCCAGACCAAATTGAGTTTTTAATTCAAAAATAAAAAAGTTATACAATTTAATAAATGAAAATAATAGGCTTAACAGGCGGTATAGGAAGTGGTAAAAGTACTGTTTTACAAATGTTTAGTGAGTTAGGGGTAACAACTTACGTTGCAGATGTTGAAGCCAAAAGAATGATGGCCACCGATAAACAATTGGTAGATCAGATTACAAAATTATTTGGTAAACAAGCTTATACTAATACTAAATTAAACAGAAGTTATATTGCTGAAATTGTTTTTCAAAATAAAGAAAAATTAGCAGCTTTAAATAAGTTAGTGCATCCAAAAGTACGCGAACATTTTTTTGAATTCATTAAAAAATCAACTGCTAAAATTGTAATTTATGAGTCGGCTATTTTGTTTGAAAGTGGAAATAATTCTATGTGTGATTTTATTATAACTGTTATTTCTAAATTTGAAGATAAAGTTGAAAGAATTATGGCTAGAGATACCATTTCAAAACAACAAATTTCCGATAGAATGAAAAATCAACTTGATGATGATTTTAAAATTAAGAATTCAAATTTTGTAATTAGAAACAATAAAATTGAAGATACAAAACTACAAGTTTCTACTATTTACAATTTAATTAACACATAACATTTAGTTGTTGTATTTCTTAAGATATTGTTAAAATATTATTATTTTTGTTAACTTACGTTAAAATTTAACATAATTACTATTAAAAGTTTAATTTTGAATAATGAGAAAAAGGATTTTTGTGCTCATCATTGTTTTAATGAGTATTGCCTTAATTGGTATTATTTCGGTTCAAGTATTTTGGATTAAAAATACCATAGAAATTACCGAGAAACAATTTACATCTAACGTTAAATTTGCTTTGGCAAAAGTTTCGGATGATATAAAACAAAGAGAATTTGAGGATTTTTACTTAAAATTATCTGGAATTTATAAAGAAGGTGAAAAGTTTAAAGCATCTGATATTAGAAATTTTATTTACGAAAAAGTAGATACAGCAAATAATGAAAGATTTACGTATTCTCAAAGTATAATAGAACAAAATTATAAGGTTCCAACAGAGTTCTTTGAAAATGATACTATAGATTTTAAAGAAATTTTTTCTAAAGAGAAAATAGCAATAGTAAAAGATCACGTTTTAGTTGATGATTATAATAATGTAACCTCTCCAGATGAGAGTTATATTAAAATTGGAAGGTTGGAAGGTGCTCAAAAAGCATATTTAGAACGGCAGTTTGATGTTTATACTAGTAAATTACCCATTCATAAAAGAGTTAGTAATAGAGAAATTTCATATAGGTTAAATAATGAGCTGGAAAGTAGAGGTATTGCTACAGATTTTAAATACGGAATTTACAGTAATGGACTAGCAACTCAAGTAAAATCGGGTTATTTTAGAAAAGAAGTAGGTAAAAGTTATAAAGTTCCAATGTTTGCGAATAGTGATGGAGAAAGTAATTTTCAGTTGTTTGTTACGTTTCCAGAAGAGAAACAGTTTATTGTTGCTTCTATCTTTAAAATATTAGTATTGTCGGCATTTTTTGTATTAATAATTATTTTATCTTTTGTAAGTGCTTTGTATCAATTAGTTCGACAAAAACAAATTTCTGAAATTAAAACGGATTTTATTAATAATATGACACACGAATTTAAAACGCCAATTGCAACTATAAATTTAGCATTAGATGCCATTAAAAATCCTAAAATAATTAATGATAATGAGAAAGTATTACGATATGTTAAAATGATTCGTGATGAAAATAAAAGAATGCATGCGCAAGTTGAAAATGTTTTAAGGATTTCTAAATTAGAAAAAAACCAGCTTGATGTTAGTAAGGAAAAGGTAGATGTTCACGACATAATTGAAGAAGCTATAACTCATGTTGATTTACTGATAAAGGATAAACAAGGTGCTATTAAAATGCAATTGAATGCTGTTTCTACTGAAATTTTAGCAAATGAATTTCACTTAACAAATGTAATTGTAAACATATTAGATAATGCCATTAAGTATTCAGAAGAAGGTCCAAAAATTGAGATATCAACATCAAATACAGATAAGTATATTATTATAAATATAAAGGATGAAGGTATTGGAATGAGTAAAAACGTTCAGAAAAATGTCTTTAAAAAGTTTTATAGAGAAGAAAGAGGAAATATACACAACGTAAAAGGTCATGGTTTAGGACTTTCATATGTGAAAAAAATAATAGAAATCCATCAAGGTGAAATTCAAGTTGAAAGTGAAAAAGGAATTGGAAGTACTTTTATTGTGAAATTGCCATTGATATAAATAAATAAAACATGGAAAAAAACAAAATTTTATTAGTTGAAGACGATCCTAATTTTGGAACCGTTTTAAAAGATTATTTATCATTAAATGATTATAATGTTACACTTGCAAAAGATGGATTAGAAGGGTTAATTATGTTTAAAAACGATGATTATGACCTTTGTATTTTAGATGTAATGATGCCAAGGAAAGATGGATTTTCTTTAGCAAAAGATATAAGAGGAACCAATTCTGAAGTTCCAATTATATTTTTAACCGCTAAAACAATGAAAGAAGATGTGTTGAAAGGATATCAAGCAGGAGCGGATGATTATTTAAATAAACCATTTGATTCTGAAGTATTATTGTACAAAATAAAAGCAATTCTACAGCGTAATGAAGGTGACCAAAACACTGAAGAAGAAACATTTGAGTTTAAATTAGGAAGGTTTGATTTTAATTCAAAACTTCGTCATTTATCTTTTGATAATGGTGAGCCTCAAAAATTATCTCCAAAAGAGAGTAAGTTATTAAAAATGTTGGCAATTTATAAAAATGATTTAATGCCTCGTGAATTGGCTTTAACTAAAATTTGGCGAGATGATAATTATTTTACATCACGTAGTATGGATGTTTACATTGCTAAACTTCGTAAATATTTAAAGTTTGATGAAAACGTTGAAATATTAAATATACACGGTGAAGGGTTTAGGCTTATAGAAAAATAAGAATACATAGAAAACCTGCTTTACGCAGGTTTTTTTATACCCAAATATACTATATTTGTTTAAAACTGAGTACTATGGCAAGGCTAGTAAAAATATTTGAAGAGAATCCTAACGAACGTGAAATTGAGAAGGTTGTTGCCGTTTTAAAAAAAGGAGGCTTAATTATTTATCCTACTGATACCGTTTATGGTATTGGATGTGATATAACGAATACAAAAGCCATGGAAAAGGTGGCGAAAATTAAAGGTGAGAAATTAGAAAAAGCTAATTTCTCATTTATTTGTTGCGATTTAAGTAATTTATCAGAATACGTAAAACAAATTGATACACGTACTTATAAAATATTAAAAAAAGCATTACCAGGCCCTTATACGTTTATTTTACCTGGGAACAACAACTTACCAAAAGCATTTAAAAATAAAAAAACAGTGGGAATTAGAATTCCTAGTAACAATATTGTTAGAGAATTAGTAAAAAAATTAGGAAACCCAATTGTGTCAACTTCAATTTATGATGAAGATGATTTAATTGAATATACTACAGATCCTGAATTAATTTTTGAAAAATGGGAAAAAAAGGTTGACATTGTAATTGATGGTGGATACGGAGGTAATATTCCATCAACAGTAATTGATTTATCTAATGATGAAGTAGAAATTATAAGAGAAGGTAAAGGTGCTATAGATTTTTTATAATTTCTTTTATGAGAGATCTTTATATGTTTTTTTTCCTAAAACAAAATAGTTCCACACAATACTTTTATGATTGTAATAATTGTCCTTTTGCTTAACACCTTTTCTTTTTTTTAACATTTTAGATAAATTGTAATAAAAGTTAAAGTGAGCTTTTATTATTACAAAAGCATGCATTGGCCGTAATTCAACCAAAAATTTTATACCAGCTATGCCATCTAATATCAATCTTGTAAAAATAATTGGAATTAATTTACTCTTAGGTGCATTTTTAAGTAATGAAAACAGACTGTTTCTGAAATTTAAGTACGTTTTTTTTGGATTATCTTCATTTAAAGTAGCTCCACCAACATGGAAAACAGTTGCTAATCCTATATATTTGATACTGTAATTTGAGTTTTTTGCTCTCCAGCATAAATCAATTTCTTCTTGATGTGCAAAGTACGTTTCATCAAAACCTTGAAGCTCATGAAAAACAGTAGCTCTAATAAAAAAACAAGCTCCTGATGCCCAAAATATATCAGCAACATCATTATATTGCTTAGTATCTGTTTCTAAATTTGAAAATATGCGACCTCTACAATATGGATATCCATATTTATCTATAAATCCACCTCCTGCACCAGCATATTCAAACTTAGTTTTGTTTTTATAATCTAGTATTTTTGGTTGAATAATGGCAGTATTAGGCTCATTTTCAAAAGTTGTAATAATTGGATTTAACCAACCTTCGGTAACTTCAATATCTGAATTTACCAAAGCGTAAACATCAGCGTCTATATGTTTTAATGCATCATTATAACCCTTTGCATAGCCGCCATTTTTAACATTTTGAACAATTCTAATACTTGGGTAATTTTGCTGAATAAAAACTATGGAATTATCTGTTGAAGCATTATCCGCTACAACAATAGTAACATTTGGTAAATTACTGTGTTTTTGTATGGAAGGTAAAAATTTTTCTAACAATTCTTTTCCGTTCCAGTTTAATATGACAATGGCTATTTTCACAACTACAAACTTACTGTAAAAAGCTTAAAATAGAATGCATATTTTTTTATTTGTAAGCAGGAATATGCTCTAAAAAAACATAAGCTTCTTTTTCAAAATCCATTTTGCAGTAATAATGTTCTAAACCATTACTAACTATTAAGTAACTGGCATTCAATTTTAAATTATAACGTGCAATTTGGTCAAAAGCATTTTGAGTTATGTTTACTGATGGCGCTTTGCATTCAACAATAATATGTGGTAAACCTTCAGTATTAAATACTAAAATATCTGTCCGTTTTGTCAATTTATTGATAGTAAGTTTTTTTTCAATACCAATTAATGAGAGCGGATATTTTTTATCTTCAACTAAAAAATGAATAATATGTTGGCGAACCCATTCTTCAGGAGTAAGGCTCACATATTTTTTTCTAATAATATCAAAAATAGCATACTTATTTTTGGTACTTTTGATTCTGAATTTATAAGTTGGTAAATTCAATTGCTGCATTCAACAAAAGTGCTAATTTTTTTTAATAAATGAGTGATGTTACTAAAATAGTTTCTGATATAAAAAGCGGAAATGTGAAACCTATTTATTTTTTAATGGGTGATGAGCCTTATTATATAGATAAAATTTCAGAGTTTATTGAAAATAATGTGCTTACTGAAGGGGAAAAAGAGTTTAACCAGATGGTTTTGTATGGAAGAGATGTTGCTGTTGAAGAAATTTCAGACAATGCTAAACGTTTTCCTATGATGTCTGAAAAACAGGTAGTTATAGTTAAAGAAGCACAGGATTTATCTAGATCTATTGAAAAGCTAGTTTCATATGCAGAAAATCCACAACCTTCAACAGTTTTAGTTATTTGTTATAAATACAAAACTATTGATAAGCGTAAAAAGTTGTACAAAGCCATTCAAAAAATCGGGTTGGTTTATGAGAGTAAAAAATTGTACGAAAATCAAGTTGGTGATTGGATTAGGCGTGTTTTGGCTGGTAAAAAGTATCAAATAGATTCTAAAGCAGCTTTAATGCTGGTTGAGTTTTTGGGAAATGATTTGAGTAAAATAAGCAATGAACTGGATAAGTTAATGGTTGTATTGCCTAAAGATTCTATTATTACACCAAAAGATATTGAAGAAAATATTGGTATTAGTAAAGACTATAATAATTTTGAATTAAGAAAAGCGATTGGAGAACGAAATGTTTATAAATCAAATATGATTATTAACTATTTTGCTCAAAACCAGAAAGCTAACCCAATTGTTGTAACAACATCTTTATTGAATAGTTTTTTTACGCAGCTTCTTATTTATCATAGTTTAAATGATAAATCTAAAAGTAGTGTTGCAAAAGCATTGGGCGTAAATCCGTTTTTTGTTTCAGATTATATAACTGCTGCAAAAAATTATCCGATGCGAAAAGTATCTCAAGTTATCGCTTTTTTACGAGATGCAGATGTTAAAAGTAAAGGAGTAGGAGCTAATTTACCTGCGGGAGATATTTTAAAAGAGTTGTTATTTAAAATTATTCATTAGTATAATATACTTATTAAATTTAAAAATGAATTTTAATTTGTATGCGTTGGGTACCTAAAAAATGTTAAACAAAAATATAATTTAGTCCACTACAATTCTTTCTGCTCTATTTGCTATTTCCCAAGCGGTATAAAAAATAAGTTGCGTTCGTTTTGCTAAAATTTCATAATTAATTTTATCCGGAGTATCTGAAGATCTATGATAATCAGCGTGTGTTCCGTTAAAATAAAAAATGATTGGAATGTTATTTTTCGCAAAATGATAGTGATCAGAACGGTAGTAATAACGATTTGGATCATCGTCAGAATTAAAGGAATAATCCAACTCTAATTTTGTAAATCGTGAATTAATTTCTTCAGATAATTTATGCAATTCAGAACTTAATTTATCAGAACCTATTAAATATACAAAATTAGGGTTGTTTGTATGTGCCGTATCAACTCTACCAATCATATCTATATTTAAATTAGCTACTGTTTTTTCCAGAGGAAAAACTGGATAAGTTGTATAGTATTTAGAACCTAATAACCCTTTTTCTTCACCAGTTACATGTAAAAATAAGATAGATCGTTTAGGGCCTTTACCTTTTTCTACTGCATTTTGAAAAGCTTCTGCAATTTCCAATATTGCTACTGTTCCTGAGCCATCATCATCAGCTCCATTATATATTTTACCATTTCTCATTCCAAGATGATCATAATGGGCTGATACTACAATAATTTCATGAGGCTTTTCATTTCCTTCTATAAATGCAATTACATTTTCAGAAGGTTTTAATCCAGGTCTTAAATGTTCAGTTGGTATTGATTGAAAATAGTCACTTCCACCATATGGTGATGCAATAGAGTGCTCTATATAAAATTTTTTTAAATATTCAGCAGCTTTTTTTTGTCCGGGTTCTCCTGTTTCTCTTCCTTCAAAATCATCAGAGGCAATAATGTATAAATGCTTTTTTAAATCAGCAGTAGTTATTGTATTGGCAAATGTTGTTGCAATTTCCCCCGTAACAATCAAAGAGTCAGAAGGCTGATTAACAACGTTATTGTTGCTTGCGCAACTTAGTGAAAGAATTGAAATAAGAAGTATAAGGAGTTTTTTCATAAGTTTAATTTCACGAATTCCTCAAATATATTAAAATTATTGAGAGTTTGAGATTGTAAATTGTTTTAATGTTTTGTTAAAACTAATCAAATCGGATTTAAAAAGCTCACTTACGCTGTTGTTTGAAATTAATTCATCAGTACTTCCAGAAACAAACTTTGAAGCATTCATTAACCATAATTCATCAGCCAATTGAAGTGCCAAATTAATTTCGTGTGTTGATACAATTACTGTTTTGTTAAAATCCTTTGCCAATTTTTTTAGTAATGTAAAAGTTTCAATAGTATGATGAATATCTAAATGTGCGGTTGGTTCATCTAAAATTATAATAGCAGTGTTTTGAGTTAATGCTCTTGCAATTAGTACTTTTTGAAGTTGTCCATCACTTAACTCATAATATTTCATATTCATTAAATGCTGGGTATTTGTTTTATGAAAGGCCTCATTAATTATTTTCAAATCTTCAGAAGTTAAATACCCAATCCAGTTTGTATGTGGTTGTCTTCCAAGTGCTACTAATTCAAAAACTGATAAATTATTTTCGGGTAAACGTTCTGTTAAAACTAAACTTAGAGATTTTGCCAATTCTAAATTAGTTAAATTATTTAGTGAAACACCATTAATTTCTATTTCACCATTTAATTCAGGTTGAACTTTTGTTAAAGTTCTTAATAACGTGGATTTTCCAATTCCATTCTGACCAAGCAAACAAATAAATTTACCCGAACTAACTTCAATATTTAGATTTGAAGCAATCGTATTTGTGTCCTTTTTAGAGGAATAGCCAATACTTAAATTTTTCGTTTTAATTATATGCGTTTTTTTAGTTTCCATTTAGTAATGAATTTTTCTTTTTCTTACCAATAACCAAATAATAATTGGAGCACCAAATATTGAAGTTATAGCATTTATTGGCAACATATATTCACTACTTGGCAATTGTGAAATGCTGTCGCAAATTAACATAATTATAGCACCATTAATAGCAACAGCCGGAATTAAAGTTTTATGATTTGAGGTTGTAAATAACAGTTTTGCAATATGAGGAACAGCCAGACCAATAAAGGCAATTGGACCAGCGAATGCAGTTATAACACCTGTTAAAATACTAGTGGCTATTAACGTAATATTTCTAGTTCTTTTTACATTAATACCTAAACTTCTAGCGTAATTTTCACCAATTAACAAGCCGTTTAATGGCTTTATAATAAAAACAATCAATAATATACCAATTGAAAAAATAATGAATAATGACAAAATTTCATTCCAATTTAAATTCCCTAAACTACCAAAACTCCAAAACATAAATTGCTGTAATTGTGCCGCACTACTAAAATAAGCGAGAATGCTGATAACTGCCGAAGTTAAACTACCAAACATCAATCCTATAATTAAAATTGACATCGTATTTCTCACTTTTACCGCAGCAATCATAACAGATGCTAAAACGAAAAAAGCACCGATGCTTGCTGCAACAGCCAATCCCCAAGTTGTAAATGAATAGGACATAATATTTGCGCCTAAAAAAGAAGCACCTAAAATTAAAATGGCAACTCCAAGGCTTGCTCCTGAACTAATTCCTAAAACAAATGGACCTGCTAATGGGTTTCTGAATATAGTTTGCATTAATAATCCACTTATTGAAAGACCAGAACCAACAATGATGGCAGTAATAGCTTTTGGTAATCTAAGATTTAAAATAATGGTGTTCCAAGATTCATTATCGACATCTTGATTTAAAAAAACTGCTAAAACCTGTTTAAAAGGAATATAAACCGAGCCTAAACTTATATTTATTATGGTTACAATAATTAAGGCAATAAATAAAATTGCAAACGTGTTTTTATATGATTTTGTTTGAAGCAATATTAATAATTCTTTAAAAATGTGACTAATTTTTTAATGGCTTTTCCTCTATGACTTATTGCACCTTTTTCATTTATATTCATTTCAGCAAATGATTTTTTAAAACCGGTGGGCATAAAAATTGAATCGTATCCAAAACCTTTTTCACCTTGTTTTTCGTTTAATATGGTTCCTGTACAAATCCCGTCAAAGATATATTGTTTTCCGTTAATATTTAATGTTATAACAGTTTTAAATTGTGCTTTTCTATGGGTGTTATTTCCAAGTTCTTTTAATAATTTTTGTATGTTTTTTTCTGAATCGTTTTCTACGCCAGCATATCTTGCAGAATAAACACCCGGTTCGTTGTTTAAAGCTTCAACTTCTAATCCAGTATCGTCTGCAAAACAATTTAACTCGTATTTTTCAGTAATATAGTTCGCTTTAATAATGGCATTTCCTTCTAAAGTATTTGCAGTTTCAGGAATAGCATCAAAACAATTGATATCAGCTAAACTAACAATTTCAAAATTGGTGAGCATTGCCTGAACTTCTTTTAATTTGTTCTTGTTGTTGGTTGCAAAAACCAGTTTTAATTTATTCATGATGATAAGGTTCGTTTTTTAAAATAGTAAAAGCTCTATACAATTGTTCAACAATAAATAAACGTATCATTTGGTGTGAAAACGTCATTTTTGATAAGGAAATTTTACCAGCGGACTTTTTATAAATTGCTTCTGAAAACCCATAAGGACCACCAATAACTATTATTAATTGCTTAATGCCAGAGTTCATTTTTTTTTGAAGATATTTCGAAAATTCAATAGATCTAAATTCCTTTCCTTTTTCATCAAGCAGAATTAAAACATCAGTAGGAGACAATTTTTTTATAATTAATTCACCTTCTTTTTCCTTTTGTTGAGATTCGCTTAAATTTTTAACATTTTTAATGTCTGGAATAATTTCAATCTCAAAATTAATATAATGCTTCAACCTATTTTGATACGTTTCAATTAAGGCTTGTAAATTTTTAGCATCTGTTTTGCCAATAGCAAGTAATTTAATTTTCATTCAGCAAATATAAAAAGAAATAAAGATGAATTTTTTGAAAATAAAAAAGTTATTTTTGTATTAAATAGGCTAAAATGATAAGTAAAAAACAATTCGAAAAAGAGTTAGACATTATAATTTCTAATGCTGTAAGAGAAGATGTTGGAGGTGGAGATTACAGTTCTCTTGCTTGTATTCCAGAAAGCGCTACAGGAAAGGCAAAACTTTTAGTTAAAGAAGATGGTATAATTGCAGGTGTTGAATTTGCCAAAAGAATTTTTAAATATGTAGATGTTAATTTAAAGGTTGAAACTTTTATTAATGATGGCGATACCGTTAAATATGGTGATGTTGTATTTAATGTTTCTGGAAAATCTTTATCAATACTAAAATCGGAGCGTTTAGTTTTAAATGCAATGCAACGAATGAGTGCAATTGCAACAAAAACCAATAAGTTTGCTGTGCTATTAGAAGGCACTAAAACAAAAATTTTAGATACAAGAAAAACAACTCCAGGTATTAGAGCTATTGAAAAATGGGCAGTAAAAATAGGAGGTGGTGAAAATCATAGATTCGCTTTGTATGATATGATTATGTTAAAAGACAATCATATAGATTTTGCTGGCGGAGTTAGAAAAGCAATAAAGCAAACACAACAGTATTTAAAAGAAAGAGCGCTCGATTTAAAAATTATTGTTGAAGCAAGAGGTTTTAAAGAAATTGAAGAAATATTAAAAACGAATGGCATTCATCGTATTTTAATTGATAACTTTAATTATGAAGATACTCGTAAAGCTGTTAAAATGATTGGCGATTTTTGTGAAACTGAATCTTCAGGAGGAATTACATTAGAAACAGCAAAAAAATATGCTGATTGTGGTGTAGATTGTATTTCATCAGGAGCTTTAACCCATTCAGTTTATAATATGGATTTAAGCTTAAAAGCTATTTAATGATAAAATCGGCAAAAGATAAATTACTTAAAGTGCCAATTGTAAATTGGTTTGTGAAATTTGGATTATCAATTAAAATTCCAGGTTTGTTAGGAATGTCTTTATATGATGTTATTGAAATGTACATAATTGGAATTGTAAAAGGTGCATTAACATCACGAGCAGGAGGGATAGCATTTAGCTTTTTTATGGCTTTATTTCCATTTTTACTTTTTATATTAACCTTAATTCCATTTGTACCGATAGATGGTTTTCAAGACGATTTTTTGTTTATGATTAAGCAGCTTTTGCCGCCTCACACTGCTGAATCTGTTCAAGATGTTATAAATGATATTATAAATAATAGATATACAGGTTTACTTTCTTTTGGATTTATTGCTTCAATTTTTTTAATGACAAATGGTGTAAATGCCATTTTGGGTGGGTTTGAATATTCATACCACGTTAAGGAAATGAGAAGTATTTTACGTCAGTATTTTATTTCAATGGGAATGGCAATTTTATTATCATTTACATTAGTATTAACAGTTGCAATTACTGTTTATTTTGAAATTGGAATTCAAAATTTAATAGCAAAAGGATGGTTGGATGATGCTATTTTTTGGATTGAAAAAGGGCGATTTTTATTTTTTGTAATATTAATATTTGTTTCTGTTTCTTTTTTGTATAAGTATGGAACAAAAGAAATTAAGCATTATTCATTTTTTACGCCAGGCTCAATTTTAACAACAGTTTTAACCTTATTAATGTTTAAATTATTTGCTGTTTATGTTGAGAAGTTTTCAACATATAATGAATTATATGGCTCAATAGGTACGTTATTAATTTTAATGCTTTTTGTTTGGTTAAATTCCATAATATTATTGCTTGGGTTTGAATTAAATGCAAGTATTAGCCGACTGAGAAGAAGAAAACCGAAAAAATAAATTATGAAGATTATAGCAATGATTCCAGCTCGTTTTGAAGCAAGTAGATTTCCAGATAAATTAATGAAAGATTTGGTAGGAAATAGGTTATTTTAAGAACGTATGAAGCAACTAAAAATTCAAATTTATTTAATGAAGTTTATGTTGTTACAAATAGTGAGTTAATTTTTAATGAAATTACTTCAAAGTTGATACACCGGAAAATTTGGAAAAAGCCAATTCAATTTTTAAAAATAATTAAATTATTTAAATCAACAAAGACAACAAAATGAGCACTAATAATCAACCTGTAAAAGACTTTATTAAATCGTTACAAATTATTCATTTTGTATTGCTAATGGGTGTTGTTGCATTTGCAGGATACGTTTCACTACAATTAAATGAACAATTAAACTTTTCTTATACCAATGATAAGGCTTTCCTTTATATTGCTATAATTATATCTTTTGTAGGTAATTTAATGAGTAAAAGCTTGTTTGCTAAATTGATTAAGAAAATTCCTGAAGATGCTAATTTATTTCAAAAAGCATCAAAATATTATACAGCTCATATTTTTAGATTGGCACTATTAGAATTTCCAGCATTAATGTGTATTATTTTTGTTAAGCAATCTAATAACAGCTTTTATTTTATTTTAGTTGGGATTTTGTTACTTATGATGTTAGCTATTTTTCCTACGAAAAACAAATTTGCGAATGAAGTTCCATTAACTTCCAAAGAAAAATCAATACTAGAAAAGCTTTAATTAGTTTTTAAAATTTCGGATATTTGCAAACTAATTATTTACAATGGCACAAAAACCAAGCATACCAAAAGGAACTCGTGATTTTTCACCTACAGAAGTAGCAAAACGAAACTATATATTTTCAACAATAAAAAAAGTGTTTGAAGTATATGGATTTCAGCCTATTGAAACACCTTCATTTGAGAATTCTTCAACATTAATGGGGAAATACGGTGAAGAAGGTGATCGACTTATTTTTAAAATATTGAATAGTGGAGATTATTTAAATAAAGTTGATGAAACTTTGTTAGTTTCAAAAGACAGTTTAAAAGTTACTTCAAAAATTTCAGAAAAAGCATTGCGTTATGATTTAACAGTGCCTTTTGCAAGGTATGTTGTTCAACATCAAAATGAGATTGAATTTCCTTTTAAACGGTATCAAATGCAACCAGTTTGGCGTGCAGATAGACCACAAAAAGGGCGTTTTAGAGAGTTTTATCAATGTGATGCTGATGTTGTTGGAAGCAAAGGTTTATGGCAAGAAGTTGAGTTTGTACAATTATACGATGCTGTATTTAGTAAGTTAAAATTAGTTGGAACGACTATCAAACTTAACAATAGAAAAATATTGGCAGGAATTGCAGATATTATTGGAGCTAAAGATAAATTGATTGATTTTACCGTAGCACTTGATAAGTTAGATAAAATAGGAGCAGAAGGAGTAACTAATGAAATGTTGTCAAAAGGAATTTCAGAAGAAGCAATTGAAAAAGTAAAACCTTTATTTAGTTTTAATGGTAGCAATCAGGAAAAATTAAATCAATTACAAGAAATGCTAGCGGAGTCTGAAGAAGGCTTAAGAGGTGTTGAAGATTTAAGATTTGTAATAGCTACTATTGAAACATTAGGATTGCAAACTGCTAAATTAGAGATAGATGTTACATTGGCAAGAGGTTTAAATTATTATACGGGTGCTATTTATGAAGTTTCTGCACCAGATGGTGTGAAAATGGGATCTATTGGAGGTGGAGGAAGATATGATGATTTAACCGGTATTTTTGGATTGAAAAATGTAAGTGGAGTTGGAATTTCGTTTGGTTTGGATCGTATTTATTTAGTGTTGGAAGAGTTGAATTTATTTGAAGAAGTTGCGTTGCCTAAACCAAAAGTGTTATTTGTTAATTTAGGAGAAAAAGAAGCGGCATATTGTATGAAAGCTTTGGTAGAATTACGAAATAAAAATGTAAAATCTGAATTATATCCTGATAGTGCAAAAATGAAAAAACAAATGAATTATGCAAATAAAAGAGAAATTCCATTTGTAGTAATTGTAGGTTCAACAGAACTTGAAAATAATAAATTTACATTAAAAAATATGCAATCGGGTGATCAACAAGTATATAATTTAGAAGAATTAGTACAAATCACAGCATAACTTTAAAACAAAGTTGTAAATTTGCAGGCTAAATAAATCAAAATGTTTGAAGGTAAAAACGGAATGACAAATAAAATTGATGAAATAGGGGATGACCACGTAGGGTCTTCGGCGAAAACACCATTAAGAGCTGATGCTTTTGAGATTTCAAATGAAGAAAAAAGAGTTCGTATTGAAGCGAGTGTAAGAGATATTTTGGAAACTTTGGGGATGGATTTGGAAGATGACAGTATTAAAGGTACGCCAAGAAGAGTTGCAAAAGCTTACGTAAATGAAATATTTAGCGGATTAAATCCAGCAAATAAACCAAAATTATCAACCTTTGATAATAACTATAAATATGGTGAAATGCTTGTTGAAAAAAATATTACTGTTTATTCAACTTGTGAACATCATTTATTGCCAATTGTTGGTAGAGCTCATGTAGCTTATATTTCAAAAGGAAATGTAATTGGCTTGTCTAAAATGAATAGAATTGTAGATTATTTTGCAAAACGACCACAAGTACAAGAACGATTAACGATGCAGGTTGTGCAAGCATTGCAAGAAGCTTTAGGTACAGATGATGTTGCTTGTGTTATTGATGCAAAACATTTATGTGTAAATTCTCGTGGAGTACGTGATATTGTTAGTAGTACAGTTACTTCTGAATTTGGTGGTGAATTTAAAAACCATAATACCAAGCGCGAGTTTTTGGAATATATAAAAATGGATACAGATTTTGAAGAAATTAAATAATAATTAATTTATCACATAAAAAAGCACCTAGTTGGTGCTTTTTTTATGCAAAAAATAAAATAAAAGTTTACTCTTTATCAACTAACTTTTTTGTGAGTGTAAAACCAATAAATAAAGCTAAACCAGCTATTAAAAAGATAGAACCGGGATAAGCAACTTCTTCATCTAAACCTAAATAGATATGTAGAAATGACGCTAAAAATACACCTGTACCTATTCCCATCATTAATACAGCCATATTCAAAATTAAAATTTTCCAAACAGGAGCTGTTCTTTTGTCTTTTTTAATAAAGAAAATACTGGCATCTGCACCTTTTTCAATAAGTGCCAAACGCTCTTTGTTTCTAGTTGAATAGTGTAAATAAAAAATTCCGAATACGATTCCAAACAAAGCAATAAATACAATTGATACTTCCATAATTTTATAATTTTAGTTTTATGTGTTTCATTTGGTATGACGATTATTACTTTCATTTGGTTACAAAAAAAATAATTAATTTTTTTTATACTAAATTGTAACCTTACAAGTAAAATTATCGTCAAATAATCAAAATGAGCACCAAACCAGACGAATACTATATACAGCAAACCTTAAATGGAAATGTGAATGCATATGCTTTTTTAGTAGAAAAGTATAAACATATGGTGTACACTTTAACGATAAGAATTGTTAAAAGCAAAGAAGATGCAGAAGAAGTTTCTCAAGATGTTTTTGTGAAAGCTTTTAAAAAATTGGATAGTTTTAAAGGAGACTCTAAATTTTCAACTTGGATATATAAAATAGCTTATTATGCGAGTTTAGATATTGTAAAAAAGAATAAAAGATTTACTAATTCGGAAAATATTGATGATTTTCATGATGGAAATCTAGAAAATGTACAAGACGCTTTAGAGTCTTTACACAATAAGGAGAGAAAAATAGTAATAAATAAGGCACTTTTAAAACTGAATGAAGATGAACGTGCTATTTTAACATTGTTCTATTTTGAAGAAATGCCAATAAAAGAAATTTCAAAAATTGTAAATTTAACAGAAGATAATATTAAAGTGAAATTATTTAGATCTCGAAAAAAATTAGCAACAATATTAAAACATGTGATTGAACCAAGAACCGTAGATTTATTATGAAAACAGGTAAAAATATAGAAGAGTTTACAAAATATATTATGAAAGAAGTTGATGTTGAAAAACCTTCAACAGATTTTCTTATGAATGTAATGGATGCTGTAAAATCAGAAAGTAAAGCCTCGTTATCAATAGTATATAAACCATTAATACCAAAGTCCGTTTGGGTGCTAATAGTTATTTTATTTGCCGCATTAAGTGTTTTTGTTTTAACAGGATCTACCGTAAATTATTACTTATTATCTCAAATAGATATACCTATTGTTGATAAAGTTTTAGCATTCGATTTATTTAAAAATATTCACTTTTCAAAAATATTCACATTAAGTTTTATTGTGTTTTTTGCTTTTGTTATAGTTCAATTGTTTTTTATTAAAAATTACTTTAACAAGCAACATATTGTTTAAGCTTGTTAAATTCCTGAGTTTTTTAATGTTTGAGATACTTTTTACCTAATTAATAGATAATTAAGAATTAGAGTTTTTTAAAATAAACTATTTTAAATTATTTAAGAAAGAGTGTACAGCGGTTTTATTCTAATTGGGAGCCAGTTCCGTAAATGGGTAGTAAGGAATATTTCTAAGAATCCAATAAATACTAATTACAACCAACATAATAATTGGCGTTTTTGGATGGTATATATAATTGTATTTATTTTTTTTGAAAACTAAGTTGAAACTTGTAATTATAAAATGATAACCTAAAACAAAAATGGATATAAAATACAATGCATTTTGTTGTAATACACCTAAAAAATTGAAGTTTAAAAGTTGATGTGTTGCTCGTTGACTTCCGCATCCAGGACAATAAATACCTGTTGTAGTATATAAAGGGCATTTGGGTAAAAAATCTACTTCACTGGGATTTACAAAAAAATATAGGAGTGCTAATCCTATTCCAAGTACTAAAAATCCTATATTTTTTAGTTTCATTATAATGAACCTTGGCTTAGCATAGCAAAAAAGATTGATCCGTAAAGCAATAAAAATCCAACAGCAATTATAAGACCTGAAATCACACCCCAAGTCATCCATTTTTTAGCCTCTTTTGAAGAGCGCTTAGCACCTTCATAATCTCCTGATGCATATTTTGAATTTACTTGACTAGCATATACTATACCAACAATACCAAAAGGTTGACAGCAAAAAACAGTTACTAAAATAGATTCAATAAGGTAGTTTTTTGGTGGATTTTGAACCATTTTATTTAATTTTTAAAATTTACGATAAAATTGAAGTAACGAATGTACAAAAAAAGTATACCTGATTTTTAATGAAATTAAAAATAAAAAGAATTTTTATAGCTATTTGTTTCTAAAGAGTATTCTGATTGCTTGAAATAAATAAGGCAATAGATTGAAGCAATTCTACCCTTTTTTATAAATACTCAATTGCAAATGAACTTTTTTTAATAATCTTAAGTATTTGTTGAAACATTTTAAACCATAATTTTATCTTTCACAATAATATTGTTTTAAATTTGTTTCATAATTTCTATAAAATTAATATTAAATAAATAGTTGACAATGGACTTTAAAATAGGTGATAATGTTGTTGTGATTGATGACGCAATTAAAGGTGTGGTTATTGAAGTGCATACAAATAAAATTGTTGTTGAAACTGCCGATGGATTTCCTTTTAATTTTTTACCAAAAGAGCTTGTGGTTGTTAAAGAAAATCAAAGTGAACTTTCTAAATATAGTGACATTTCTAATGAAGGTTTATTAGAAAAGATGAATTATCAATCTGAAAAGCGTAGTGCGCCAAAATTTAAAAGCAACACTAAACCAGACAAGCTTCCTCCAATGGAAGTTGATTTACATATTCATAATTTAACTAAATCGGTGAAAGGGATGGATAATTATGATATGCTAAATTTGCAATTAAATGAAGCAAAACATAAGTTAGAATTTGCAATTAAAAATAGAATTCCAAAAATGGTGTTTATTCATGGAGTTGGAGAAGGTGTTTTAAAAACGGAATTAGAGTTTTTATTTAAAAATTACCAAGTTAATTGGTATGAGGCATCTTTTCAAAAGTATGGTTTAGGTGCAACGGAAGTATATATTTATCAAAACACTAAAGGTTAACTTCAAAAACACCAAAATATAAATTTTCAAAGAAAATTCGTTCACCGTTGTCATTAAATAATAAATCAGAAATCGCTATATCATAGCTGTAACCAGTTACCAACCCGTCAGTTAATTTTTCAGCAGTTGTAATAGTAATTGTGCCACTTTCAGCAATTAACTCAGTTAAAACTTTTGGAGTTGAAGGTGGAATATCTTGACAAAAATAAGTAGAACTAATACCGTCTTCAAAAATTCTATAATTGACTTCTATGCTTGAAGATATAGCATAGCTAATCTCACCAATAGTGCTGGAAATTTGAGTGGTACCTAAAGTTAAAATTAAAGCTTCAGTACTATTGCTATTTTTTTTGTATAAAATATATTCTCCACAATTATTTACAGTATCAGTAAATTCAAATGATGGAACATCAAAATTACCATCATTACATGAAAATAATGAGAGTGCTAAAAAAAACGTGATTAATTTCTTCATATAAATATAATTTTCAATGCAAAAATAAGTGTTTTAAATAATACAACTCAAAATGAAACCAACTATTTTAATTACTTTTGTTTTTGATGAAAAAAATATATTTAGATAACGCAGCTACAACACCAATTTTGCCAGAAGTAATTGATGTAATTTGTAGTTCAATGACTGATTTTTACGGAAACCCATCTTCAACGCATCAAATAGGAAGAAAGGCTAAGTCTTTGGTAGAGACAGCACGAAAAAAAATAGCAAAACATTTTAGCGCAGCTTCAAATGAAATTATTTTTACAGCAGGAGGTAGTGAAGCTGATAACTTAATTTTAAGAAATGCAATTACAAATTTAGGTGTACAAACTATTATTTCATCAAAAATTGAGCATCATGCTGTGTTGCATACTATTGAACAACTAAAGAAAGAATTTAAAATAACTGTTAATTGGGTAGATTTAGATGAAAATGGAAGCATTAATTATTCACATTTAGAGGAGTTACTTCAGCAAACAGATGAAAAGAAATTAGTAAGTTTAATGTATGTAAATAATGAAATTGGCAATTTATTAGATATAAAAAAAGTATCAGATTTGTGCATTGTTAATAATGCGTTATTTCATTCAGATTCAGTACAAGGAATTGGACACTTTAATATCAATATTCAAAAAACGCCACTAGATTTTTTTGTTGCCAGTGCACATAAATTTCACGGACCAAAAGGTGTTGGGTTTGCTTATGTGAAAAAGGGATTTGGAATTTATCCTATTTTGCACGGAGGTGAACAGGAACGTGGAGCTAGAGCTGGTACGGAAAATACACATAGTATTTTAGGAATGGAAAAAGCATTGGAAATTGCTTGTGCTAATTTGCCAGAAGAGACATTATATATTCAACAAATTAAAAGTTATTTTATAAAAGAATTAAAAAATAATTTTGAAGGCATTAAATTTAATGGATTATCTGAAAGCGAAACAAAAAGTAGTTACATAATTTTAAATGTACGTTTTCCAAAAGAGTATTCTATGTTGCTTTTTAATCTAGATTTAAAAGGTATTTCGGTATCAGGTGGAAGTGCTTGTCAAAGCGGAAGTAACAAAGGTTCTCATGTTTTAAATACGATATTGCCAGAAAAAGAAGCGATTAAAACTTCGGTGCGGTTTTCATTTAGTAAATTAAATACTATTGAAGAAATTGATTATGTACTGGAAGAATTGAAAAATTTGCTAAAGAAATAACTTAAATAATATTCACTTCAATATCTAAATCAATATTAAAAATTTCTTTAACTTTTTGCTGAATGCTTTGTGCTAAATTAAAAATTTCTTGTCCGGTTGCATTGTTATAATTTACCAAAACAAGTGCTTGTTTTTCATGTACGCCGGCATCTCCAAATCGTTTCCCTTTAAATCCACATTGTTCAACCAACCAGCCTGCGGGTATTTTTATTTCATTTTCATTAATTATATAATGAGGAACGTTAGGATAGTTTAGTTGTATTTTTTTAAAAACGGTTTTTGTAATAATTGGATTTTTAAAGAAACTTCCACTATTTCCAATTTTATTGGGGTCGGGAAGTTTACTTTCTCTTATTGAAATAACAGCATTTGAAATTTCTTTTATTGAAGGATTTTCAATGTCAATTAACAATGATTTTATTGCTCCGTATGAAATGTTAGTTGAATGCTTGTTTTTTGTGAGTTTAAAAGTAACACTTGTAATAATGTATTTTCCTTTTAATTCATTTTTAAAAATTGAATTTCTATATCCAAACTTGCACTCTTTATTGTTGAAAATTTTGGTTTTACCAGTTTCAATTTCTAGCGCTTCTAATTGATGAAAAGTATCTTTTATTTCAACACCATATGCACCAATATTTTGAATTGGAGATGTACCAACATTACCTGGAATAAGCGATAAGTTTTCCAATCCACCGTAGTTTTGAGAAATACACCAAAGCACAAATTCATGCCAATTTTCACCTGCTTCAGCAGTTACATAAACAATATTTTTTTCTGTATCATTTACAATAATACCTTTTAAATTTAGGTGAAGCACTAGTTTTTCTATATCAGAAGTTAGGAGCATATTACTACCGCCACCTAATAAAAAAACATCCTTTTCAATGGTTATAATTTCTAATAATTCTTTTACTGAATTAACAGAAACAAAACGTTTCGCATTTGCTTGTATACCAAACGTATTGTACTGTTTTAATGATATATTTTGTTGAATATTCAATTAATTTTTATTGTATGTTAAAATTGCTTCTTTTAATATTTTAACAGCTGTAATTAAATCCTCCTTTTTCAAAACATACGCAATTCGTATTTGTTTTGTGCCAAATCCTGGAGTTGAGTAAAAACCTGCAGCAGGAGCAACCATTACTGTTTGATTGTTTAAACTAAAAGTTTCTAATAACCATTGGGCAAATGTATCGGCATTATCAATAGGAAGTTCAACTACACAATAAAAAGCTCCTTTTGGCGTGGCAATTTTTGCACCTTCAATTTTACTTAATTCCGAAATTAAAAGATCTCTCCTAGCTTTATATTCAATAATTACTTCATCAAAATATGATTGAGGAGTTTCTAAAGCCGCTTCACTTGCAATTTGAGCAAAAGTTGGAGGGCTTAAACGTGCCTGAGCAAATTTCATTGCAGTATTTAAAACATCTTTATTTTTTGAAACTAAACACCCAATACGTGCACCACACATGCTGTAACGTTTAGAAACGGAATCAATTATAATTGCATGATTTTCTAATCCAAAACCACCTAATACAGATTGATGCTTCACATTATCATATACAAATTCTCTATACACTTCATCAGCAATTAAAAATAAATCGTGCTTCTTAACAATTTTAGCTAATTTTTGAATTTCTTCTTTTGAATATAAATAACCTGTAGGATTTCCAGGATTGCAGATTAAAATTGCTTTTGTTTTTGAAGAAATTAATTTTTCAAATTCTTCAATAGGAGGTAACGCAAAATTATTTTCAATTTTTGAAATAACGGGTACAATTGTTACACCTGAAGCTGTTGAAAACCCATTGTAGTTAGCATAAAAAGGTTCAGGAATAATAATTTCGTCACCTGGGTCAGTTATACTTCCCATTGCAAATAACAATGCTTCTGAACCACCAGTTGTTACAATAATTTCTTCAGCAGTTACATTAATACTATTTTTCACATAATAATCGGCAATTTTTTTTCGGTACTCTTCTGATCCTTCAGAATGACTATATGCTAATACTTCAATAGTATTATTTCTAATGGCTTCAAGTGCAACTTCTGGTGTTTTTATATCTGGCTGACCAATATTTAAATGAAATACTTCAATTCCTCTTTTTTTAGCATTTTCTGCATAAGGAACCAATTTTCTAATTGGAGATTCAGGCATGTTTTTACCTTTAATCGATATTGTTGGCATTGTTATTATATTAATAAATTATATAGCAAATTTGCGAAATTAATTTTAAAACTCGTACTTTTTTATACAATTTGTTAAAGGTTAAAGTTTTCATAAAAGTTATGTATTAATCACTTGTTTTTGTAGTTTACATTACCATAAAAACAGATTATTTTTGAAAAATAAAATAAAATTTATCTACATTATAGTATTCACTTTATTTTACTCCAATGCAAGTTTTGCACAAAGTGATTTTAGGTTTATTGGTACTACTAAAAAGCAATCAATCTCTTTTAAACTAATTAATAATCTTGTTGTATTTCCTATTAAAGTAAATGGAAAGGAATTAAATTTTATACTGGATTCAGGAGTTGGAACAACAATTTTATTTAATATTAATAATAAAGATTCTGTGCAACTTAAAAATGTAGAAAAAATTAGACTACAAGGATTAGGAAGCGGAGATGCAATTGACGCTATTTTATCTAAAGGGAATGAATTTACTATAACTAATATTAAAAGTGTAAATCAAAAGTTATATGTAATTTTTGATGACAGTTTTGACTTGTCGTCTAAACTTGGAATTACGATTCATGGTATTATTGGATATGAGCTTTTAAAAGATTTTGCAATTAAAATTAATTATGGTAAAAAAAGAATAACATTTTATAATTCAGAAGGTTATGTTCATAATGATTGTAGGAATTGTGAAACATTCAATTTGGAATTTTATAAATTAAAACCGTATTTAAATGTTGCTGTAAAACTAGATTCGGATAAACTAACACCAGTTAAATTATTGATAGATTCTGGAGGAAGCGATGCTATGTGGCTGTTTGAAAATAGTCATCCAGATATAATATCGCCAAAAAAGTTTTTTATAGATTTTTTAGGTGAGGGTTTAAGTGGAGCAGTTTATGGGAAACGGGCTATAATTAGAGGTATTAGTATAGGTAAATTCGAATTAGAAAATCCAACAGTTTCATTTCCAGATTCTTTATCAATTGCTCATGCACTTAATTTTAAGGATAGAAATGGTAGTATAGGAGCTTCCATTTTAAGAAGATTTACAGTTACATTTGATTACAAAAAAAATAAGATTACATTAAAAAAAGGAGGAACTTTCAATAAACCATTTAGATATAATATGAGTGGTATTGAATTAGTTTACAATGGGAAACTACTGGTGAAAGAAAATGATTTTTCAAATGTTGTATTAGCTAATAATCAAGGAACTACACAAAAGAATAAAATTATTTTGGATTATAATTATAAATATAGTTTTAAGCCTACCTATAAAATTTTTAAATTAAGAAAAGATTCACCAGCGTATAATGCAGGTTTAGAGGAAAATGATATTGTGATTAAAATAAATGGACAATATACTTACAATTTAAAATTAGATGAGATTGTTGAGAAATTTTATCAAAAAGAAAATAAAAAAATAAGCTTAGTAATTGAAAGAAATGGGCAAGATTATGAATATCAATTTAGATTAAAAAACATGTTAAAATAGAAAGAGCTTTCAAATTTGAAAGCTCTTTCTATTTTTGTTTAAATTTTTTTACAAAGCAACTGTCGCTTTCTTTTTTACAACAGCAGATTCCGGTTTAATTACAATTCCTTTAATTCGAAGCTGTTTAATTGGCTCTGAAGCATTAGAAGTTATAGTAATAGTTTTAGAAAACCCTCCAGGTCTTTTTGTATCATATTTAACTTCAATTTCACCTGTTTTTCCTGGCATAATAGGTTCTGTTGGTTTTTTAGGTACAGTACAACCACAGCTAGATTTAACTTTACTAATTACTAAAGGTGATTTTCCAATGTTTTTAAATTTAAAAACTCGAACACCATCAGCATTTAAATCAATTTTACCGTAATCTATAACTTCTGTTTCAAATTCAAAAGCAGGTGCATTTGGATCTTGAACAGGTACAGCTACTGTTTTTTCTTGTGCATTTATTGTGAATGTTAAAAAACCAATAAATAAAAATGTTATTATTTTTCTCATATTTTTTGTGTTTAAAGCGTAAAGTTAGTATTTTTTTTATGCTTTCAAAATATTTTGTGTTATCTCTTATAATTGTACATTTGCAGACTATATTACAAATATTAGACCACAATGAGTTTAGCAACAAAATACAACCCTCAAGATATTGAGAAAAAATGGTACGATTACTGGATGAAAAACAATTATTTTCATTCAATTCCAAATGAAAAAGAACCTTATACAATTGTAATTCCGCCACCTAATGTAACAGGTGTTTTACATATGGGACATATGCTAAATAATACTATTCAGGATGTTTTAATTAGAAGAGCTCGTTTAAAAGGTAAAAATGCTTGTTGGGTTCCAGGAACAGATCACGCTTCAATAGCAACTGAAGCAAAAGTTGTGGCTAAATTAAAAGAACAAGGGATTGATAAAAGTGATTTAACTCGTGATGAATTTTTAAAACACGCTTGGAATTGGACAGATGAACACGGAGGTATTATTTTAGAACAATTAAAAAAATTAGGAGCTTCTTGCGATTGGGAACGTACAAAGTTCACTATGGATAAAGAATTAAGTGAGGCTGTTAATAAAGTTTTTATTGATTTGTATGAGAAAGGATTGATTTACCGTGGTTATAGAATGGTAAACTGGGATCCTTCCGCAAAAACTACGTTGTCTGATGAAGAAGTTATTTTTGAAGAAAAACAAGGAAATTTATATTACTTAAATTATAAAATTGAAGGAAGCGAAGATGTATTAACTATTGCAACAACACGTCCTGAAACAATTTTAGGAGATACTGCAATTTGCATAAACCCTAATGATGAACGTTTTACACATTTAAAAGGTAAAAAAGCAATTGTTCCTATTGTTGGAAGAGTAATTCCTATTATTGAAGATGAATATGTAGATATTGAATTTGGAACAGGTTGTTTAAAAGTAACCCCAGCACACGATCAAAACGATAAAGTTTTAGGTGAAAAACACAATTTAGAAGTTATAGATATTTTTAACGATGATGCTTCTTTAAATTCTTTTGGATTGCATTATGAAGGAAGAGATCGTTTTGTTGTTCGTAAAGAAATCACCAAAGAATTAGATGAATTAGGTTGTTTAGTGAAAATTGAACAACATATGCATAAAGTTGGTACTTCTGAAAGAACAAAAGAAGTTATTGAACCAAAAATTTCAGCTCAATGGTTTTTAAAAATGGAAACGATTGTGAAACCTGCTTTAAAAGCAGTGTTGGAAGATGAAGAAATTCATTTCTTTCCAAAACATTACAATAGCACCTATAAACATTGGTTAGAAAATATTAGAGATTGGAATATCTCTCGTCAGCTTTGGTGGGGACACCAAATTCCAGCATATTTTTATGGCGATGGTGTGGAAGACTTTGTAGTTGCTAATTCTTTAGAAGAAGCTATTAAATTAGCTTCAGAAAAATCAGGAAAACAATTAACTGAAAAAGAAGTAAAACAAGATCCAGATGCATTAGATACTTGGTTTTCTTCTTGGTTATGGCCAATTTCTGTTTTTGATGGGATTAGAAATCCAACAAATGAAGAAATTGAATACTATTATCCAACAAACGATTTAGTAACAGGACCTGATATTATTTTCTTTTGGGTAGCGCGAATGATTTTTGCTGGATACGAATTCAGAAATGAAAAACCGTTTACCAATGTATATTTCACAGGAATTGTACGTGATGGTAAAGGTAGAAAAATGTCAAAATCTTTAGGGAATTCACCAGATCCAATTGAATTGATGGAAAAATATGGAGCTGATGGTGTTCGTGTTGGAATGTTATTATGTTCTGCTGCCGGAAACGATTTGTTATTTGATGAAGATTTATGCGCACAAGGACGTAATTTTTCAAATAAAATATGGAATGCTTATCGTTTAATTAAGGGATGGGAAGTTGATGAAACTATAGAACAACCGCAATCTGCTAAAATTGCCATTGAATGGTATCAAGCTAAATTTCAACAAACCTTGGTTGAATTAGAAAAATCATTTGATCAATACAGAGTTAGTGAAGCTTTAATGAGCATTTACAAGTTAATTTGGGATGACTTTTCTTCTTGGTTCTTAGAAATGGTAAAACCAGCGTATCAACAACCAATTGACGCAGTAACATTAAAAGCGGTGATTTCATTTTTAGAAGATAATTTAAAAGTGTTACACCCATATATGCCGTTTATAAGTGAGGAAATTTGGCAAGATATAACTGATAGAACTCCAGAAGAAGCACTTATTATTGCTGAATATCCAAAATTAACTTCAGTAAATGTAAACTTGATTAATAATTTCAAAATAGCTTCAGAAGTAATTTCAGGTATTAGAAATATTAGAAAAGAGAAGAACATTGCATTTAAAAATGAAATAGAATTTTCAGTATTAAATAATGATAAAGGAAACTCAAATTTTGATGCGGTAATTGAAAAATTAGGAAATACTACTGCAATAAAGTATGTTTCTGAAAAGGTTGATGGTGCGCTAAGTTTTAGAGTAAAATCGAACGAGTATTTTATACCAATGGGCGATGCTATTGATGTGGAAGCTGAAAAATTGAAATTAGAAGAAGAGTTAACATACAACGAAGGTTTCTTAAAATCTGTTCAAAAGAAATTAAGTAACGAGCGTTTTGTAAACAACGCACCAGAACAAGTAATTAAAATGGAACGCCAAAAAGAAGCAGATGCTTTGGCTAAAATTGAAACTATAAAAGCTAGTTTAAGTAGCTTGTAAAAAACGGTACACTAGCTATGGCTGGCGAATGTACTTTAGAAAAGGGACACTTATTTATAAGCGTCCCTTTTTATTTTTAAGTATGTTTTAGTTTAAAATACGTTCAATTTTTTGTAATTCTTCTTCTGAAAACGAAGTAGTATCTAGAGCTTTTAAACTATCTAAAATTTGAGATGTTTTACTTGCACCAATTAATACCGAAGTTATTCTTTGGTCCTTTAAAATCCAAGCAATCGCCATTTGTGCTAAACTTTGATTTCTATCTAAAGCAATTTCATTCAGTGCTTTAATTTTTACAAGTTGCTTGTTAATTTGAGCTGTGTTTAAATATCGTCCATCTTTTACAGCTCTTGAATCTTCAGGAAAACCATTTAAATACTTATCGGTTAACATTCCCTGAGCAAGAGGTGAAAAAGCAATAGAACCAATTCCTTCTTGTTCAATAGTATCTAGTAATCCATTTTCAACCCAACGATCAAACATATTGTATTTTGGTTGATGAATTAAACAAGGTGTTCCTAATTCTTTTAAAATTTTAGAAGCTTTGGCAGTATCTTCAGCGCTATAACTAGAAATTCCAACATACAAGGCTTTTCCTTGGCGAACCATTAAATCTAACGTTCCCATAGTTTCCTCTAAAGGCGTTTCAGGGTCAGGTCTATGAGAATAAAAAACATCAACATAATCCAACCCCATTCTTTTTAAACTTTGATCTAAACTTGCTGTTAAATATTTTTTTGAGCCCCATTCTCCATAAGGTCCAGGCCACATATCGTAACCTGCTTTTGAAGAAATTATTAATTCATCTCTATATTTTTTGAAATCCTTTTTCAAGATTTTACCAAAAGTTGTTTCAGCTGCACCATACGGTGGACCATAATTATTTGCTAAATCAAAGTGCGTTATTCCATTATCAAAAGCACATTTTAATAAGTTTCTTGAATTTTCAAAATCATCATTTTTACCAAAATTATGCCATAGTCCTAATGACAATTCGGGTAATAATAATCCACTTTTTCCAGTACGTCTGTACTTCATTTTGTCATATCTATCTTTATCTGCTGTATATTTTTTCTTACTCATATTTAGTATTCATATTATTTTAAGACTTCATTTTAAATTATAACTTGATTCCAATTTATGGAATAAAAAATGTTTTTAACTAACTTGTTCTCCGCTTGTTAAATTTTTATTTGATGCTTGGAGTAAAACTATTTTATTTTGATTATTTTCAATTCCAAGTACTAAACACTCACTAAAAAAATTAGCGATTTGCTTTTTTTGAAAATTGATAACAGCTACTATTTGTTTATTTAATAATTCTTCTTTTGTGTATATATCAGTGATTTGAGCACTTGATTTTTTTATCCCTAAATTACCAAAATCTATTGTAAGTTGGTATGCAGGTTTGCGCGCTTTTGGAAAATCATTTACGTCAATAATTGTACCTACTCTAATATCTACTTTGTTAAATTCTTCAAAAGTTATTGTTGGCTTCATCTGTTAAATTATTCATCAATAATTACAAATTCGGTTCTTCTATTTATTTCATGTTCAGCATGAGTACATTTAACACCATTTTTGCATTTATTTAATATTTGAGTTTCACCATAACCTTTACCTGAAATTCTACTAGGATCTATTCCTTTTGAAATAATATGGTTTATAGTAGATTGTGATCTTTTGCTTGAAAGATTCATGTTGTAATTGTCTGGAGCTCTACTATCTGTGTGAGAATTGATTTCAATTTTAATACTTGGATATTTATGTAAAATAGAAATAACTTTTGCTAATTCAGTTGCAGCATCAGCTCTAATTTCAGATTGGTCTAAATCAAAATGAATTGCATTTGTCTTAATCATTTTTATCTCATTTATTGTAATAAATTCAACAGTAGGTTTAAGTAAAATGGTTCGGTTTAGGTTTTCATTGTGTTTATTTGAAGTACTAATTAGTGTCAAATTATCTTCGTAATTTTTAAGTGAAGCAACAATTTTATAGCTAGTATTACATTCTAATTCATACTTGAATGAAGTAGTATTATCTATGGCTAATGTCTCAATTAAATCGTGGTTTTTGTAAATTGTAACTTGCACATTTGAAAGTGGCTTATTTGTATCTTTATCTAAAATAACACCTGTAATTAATTGATTGCATATAATAGGTGTAAGATAAAGCGTTTTTGAAATTTCAGGATTATTTTTAGTGTCTGTTTTTAATTCAATTTCATCTTTTAGAAAACCTTCTTTTTGAGCAACAATTCTATAGGTTTCATTACAATTTACTTCAAAATTAAATTTAGCGTTTTTTGATATTGTTTGAGATTCTTTTAAAATATTATTTTGAAATAAAGAAACGGTAACACTCTCTAAACTTTGTTGATTTTCACTATTTAAAACAGTACCTGTTATTAATTGATTGCATTCAATAGGTGTAAGATAAAGTGTTTTAGAAATTTCAGTATTATTTTTATTATCTGTTTTTAATTCAATTTCACCTTTTAGAAAACCTTCTTTTTGAGCAATAATTTTATAGGATTCATTACAATTTACTTCAAAATTAAATTTAACATTTTTAGAAATTGTTTGAGATTCTTTTAAAATATCATTTTGAAATAAATAAACGGTAACATTCTCTAAACTTTGTTGATTTTCACTATTTAAAACAGTACCTGTAATTAATTGATTGCATTTAATAGGTGTAAGATAAAGTGTTTTAGAAATTTCAGTAGCATTTATAGTGTTGGTTTTTAGCTCAATTTCATCCTTTAAAAAACCTTCTTTTTGAGTAATAATTCTATAGGTTTCATTACAATTTACTTCAAAATTAAATTTAACATTTTTTGATATTGTTTGAGATTCTTTTAAAATATTATTTTGAAATAAATAAACGGTAACATTCTCTAAACTTTGTTGATTTTCACTATTTAAAACAGTACCTGTAATTAATTGATTGCATTTAATAGGTGTAAGATAAAGTGTTTTAGAAATAACAGTATTATTTTTATTGTCTGTTTTTAATTCAGTTTCATCTTTTAGAAAACCTTCTTTTTGAGCAACAATTTTATAAGATTCATTACAATTTACTTCAAAATTAAATTTAGCATTTTTAGAAATTGTTTGAATCTCAACCAGAACATTATTTTGAAATAAAGATACTTGAGTATTACCTATTGATTGGTTATTTTCAGTATTAAGCAACAATCCAGAAATAGTTTGATAGCAAATTTCTTCAGTTTCAACTCTTTTAGCTTTAAAAGCATAAATATCAACATCGCCTTTTCCTTGTTTTCTGTTTGACGTAAAATAACCTGAAGTAGTAGAACTATTAATTACAAGATAGAAATCATCAAATTCACTATTGATTGGACTTGGCAAATTTTCAACTTTTTGGTAGCTTTCTTTTTTAAAATCACTCTTAAATATATCTAAATTACCTTTTCCTTTATGTCCATACGAAGAAAAATAGAGCGTGTTATTTTCATCAACAAAAGGGTATAATTCATCTTGTTTAGTATTAATGTTAGGTCCTAAATTTTGGGGTTTACTATAGTTATTATCTCCCAAAATGTTGACAAAATAAATATCGGTTTTCCCAAATCCATTTGGCATATCTGAAACAAAAAATAATTGCTTATTATCTTTACTTACTTCAGGGTTTCTAACAGAATATTTTTCACTATTAAATGGTAAACGCTCAATGTTTGAAATTTCTAAATTTTCATTTAAATCAGCTTTCATTATCTGCAAGGTTCTCCATTTCGCTGAGTCAATTCTTTTTTCAGTATTGTAAAAATTATTCCAAGTAAAATAGATAGTTTTTCCGTCGGAAGTGAATGAAATATCTGACTCAAAAAATTTATTATTTATATCGTTGAAAAATTTGTTGGTTTCAATTAAGTCGCCATTTTTACCAATTACAGCTTGGTACAATTCTAGGTGAAGTTGACGGTTATTTTTTCGTCTGTTTTTTTTTAAAATTTTATCAGTATCATTTTTTTTTGAAGATGCAAAAATAACATCTCCATTACCGAGATAGGTAACACCTATTTCAGCATTTTTTGAATTTACAGAAGTATTAAAAACTTCATATTCTTGTTGTTGAGCAAAAATTGAGGTTAAAAATAAAAATATAAATAAATGGAGTATCTTTTTCATTCTAAATTTCACGAAATAAGTTCTAATGTTTCCTCAAAAAAATAGAGGCATTGCTTTTAGGTTGTGTTATATTATGAAATTTCACATAAATAATTCACAACTAGATTTTATGCTATTTAAATTTATTCGTTAATAATTACAAATTCGGTTCTTCTATTCAATTGGTGTTTTTTCTCACTACACTTTAAATTATTTCCGCAATTATTAACTAATTGCATTTCTCCAAAACCTTCACCTGATATTCTGTCTGGTGAAATTCCTTTTGATACAATATAGTCTATTGTTGAATTTACTCTCTTTTCTGATAACATTAAATTGTATTTGTCACTAGCTCTAGAATCAGTATGAGAACCGCATTTTACAATAATGTTAGGGTACTTGTTCATTATTTTAACTACTTTGTTTAACTCAATTATAGCCTTAGAATTCAAATAAGATGAGTTTAATTCAAAATAAATTGGATTCGTTTTAATCATTTTTTGTTCCCTAACCGTAATAAATTCAACAGCTGGTTGAAGTAAAATATTATTTGTTATAGTTGTATAGTTAATTTTTGATGTACTTATTTCTGTAATATTATCTTCATACTTATCTTTTGTAACTATTATTTTATAGTCTTCATCGCATTTTACTTTAAAGGTATAATTTTTGTTTTCAGCAATAACTATAGTGTCTTTTAATATGGAATTATGGTATAATGAAACAAGCACGTTGTCAATTGATTTTTGAGTTTCTTTATTCATAATAGTTCCAGTAATTTTCTTCATACATTTACCATCACCTTTTGGTTTAAATGCATAAATATCAACACCACCAATTCCACCTTTACGATTTGAAGTGAAAAAACCTGAATTTGTATCATTATTAATAACAAAAGCAAAATCGTCATATTTACTATTAATAGGCTTTTGTAAATTTTCTGATTTTTGAAAAACACCATCCTTAAAATCACTTTTAAATATATCTAAGCTTCCCATTCCTTTATGACCATATGATGAAAAGTAAAGTGTTTTATTAGCATCAACAAAAGGATATAGCTCATCAAACTTAGTATTGATATTGGGTCCTAAATTTTTAGGTGAACTATAACTTCCATTTGAAAATATAGTAACAACATAAATATCAAAATTCCCATAACCATTTGGCATATCAGAAACAAAATATAATTGTTTTCCATCTTTGCTAACTTCTGGGCTTCTAACCGAGTAATTTTTACTGTTAAAAGTTAATGGTAATATATTTGAAAGATTAAAATTTTCATCAATTGAAGCTTTAAAGATATATAGCGGTTTCCATTTAGCAGAATCTGTTCTTTTTTGGGCGTCGTAAAAATTATTCCATGTGAAATATACTGTTTTATAATCTGGGGAGAATGAGATGTCAGTTTCAAAAAATTTATTATTAATTTCTTTAGAAAATCTAGCATCTTGAATAATATCACCATCTTCATCAATTAATCCATGATAAAACTCTAAAAAAAGTTCTCGATTATTTTTTCTTCTATCTTTTTTGAAGACTTTATCATCTTCTCTTTTTTTTGAAGATGCAAACAAAACCATGTTATCACTTAAGTAAGTAACTCCTAATTCAGCAAATTTAGAATTTATAGAAGTGTTAGTCACTTCATAATTATTGTTTTGAGAAAACAATGTGCTTATAAATAAAAATAAAAATAATTGAAGAAGTTGTTTCATGGTATTATTTAAAATTATTTTTAGAAATTTTTTCAAAAACCCAAGCAGGACCGATTAATAGAAATTGTAAATCTTTAAAAAATGAAGGTTTTTTTCCTTCTAATTTATGTCCGTAAAATTGACCGATCCATGCAATAACAAAAATAGCCAAGGATGTATAAAATAAAGGAGTTATAGTTGATAGAAAATAATTACCAATAAGGCAAACAATTGAAAAAGTTAGCATTCTAACAAATGTTGAAAATGATAATGAAATATAAAATAAGAGTAAAAGTATTAATAGTGGAGTTGCCCAATTTTCAATAAATGGATTGTTAATTTTAATGAAACTTGAAATAGAACTTGAAGGAATACTCATTAACATTCCTACAATGCTAAAAAAAATAGCAGGTACACAAAAAAAATGTATTTTTTGGTTTGTTTTGTGTTGATGGCTTATAGCATATTCACTAAACCATTGCGTTATTGTTTTCATAATAGGTTCTGTTCACATTCGTTAACTAAATTTAACATTCTACAAAGTGAAAATAGTGTTTTTATAGCGGCTTTGGTGTGCCTTAAATTTGTATAAAGATATAAAATTAATAGTATTTTATAAAGGTGCTGAAAATCAATGAATTAATAAAAATAAATCTTTTAGAAATAACAAATACACTACTATTTTACCTAGAGCATCTGTGAGTTATGAATTTAAAAAAGGAAGAAGATTTAAATATTAAAAGGATTTTAACTTGGCAAGTTCATATAAAGCAACTCTTATAGTAGTTGATTTTAATCCAATATATATTACTGTTGGTAACCAAAATTTAGCACTTGAAGAGAGTGACAAATTTTTAAGCTATATTTTTTATTGAAATTAATAAATACGGTTATTTTTTCTCATATTTTTTTATGAATTCTTTTGCTCTCGAATTTCCAGAATCTATTGCCAATGATTTTTTATAATATTGTATGGCTTGTAAAGTATCTCCACTTTGTTTCATTCCATCAGCATAACTGTCATATACATTAGAACTGGCAGGGTATAAAGCCATATTTATTTTAAAAATATTGAGTGCTTTTATATAATTTTTATCTCGTAATTCCTTGTAACCTATAGAGTTTAAATCACTTTCATTAATGGCTGAATCTAAAGAATCATTTTTTTGAATAGTTAAATAACCTTCTAAGGCTTTATCAAACTCATTGTTTTTAAAATACTCACTTGGTGTTTTTTCAGTATTTTTAAGTTTTCTATAATTATATTTGATTGGTTGGTCTTTTTCTTTTGGAACCAGAACTATATAATCTTTTTGAGTAACAGGGTTTGTTATAAATTGAATTTTTTCATTCATTTCTTTAACATAAAACGTGTTTTCATCAACTTTTAATGGTTTTATTGAAGTTGCTCCCCGCCAATTAATGGTTAATTCACCTTTCTCAAAATAGACAATTACTACCTCATCGGAGTTGTATAAATACCTTCCAGTTGCTTTTTCAATAAATACTTCGCTATTTGAATGATTTCCACAGCTTAGTAATAAAATAGAAAACGCAACTATTAAAATGTTTTTTAACTTCATATGATTGTATTTATTATTCTTTATCAGTTACTTATTTTATGTTGAAAACGATCTACTTACATAGCTTATGTTAATTAAGTATTGTTTCAAAAAATTAGTTATAGTATGTAAAAATAAAAAAATCGTTTAAACCTTTTGATATTTAGACGATTTTAAATTTTATTTGTAACAACGTGAGTTTGATAAAAACTTTCGTACTCTATTTTGGTAGAGCGCTTTATTGTCAGGTCGAGCGCAGTCGAGACCTTGTATTTTTCAACATAAATTGACCTATCAACTTCGATCGAGTTGGCATATTCATAAATAAAAACACTTTACTTATTGATTTTCAACCAGTTAATTTAATTCTTATATCGAACTCAGGTTAATAATTATTTCACCTAATTTACTTGTCAATAGTAACTTTTCTTTATTAAGAATTTTCAGCTTTCTATCAGCTACTTTAATAATAGCTTCTTTATTAAATTTAGATACTATATTAATTGTTGAAATACAATGTGATAGATGGTCTATAATAAAAAAAGCATTGATTTTAAAATCAATGCTTTTTTTATTATATAATGTGAACAAAATTTATTTTACATTCATCAATTCTACATCAAAAATTAAGGTTGCATCAGGAGGAATAACACCACCAGCACCTTGACTTCCATAAGCTAAGTTAGAAGGTATTACAAAACGTGCTTTATCTCCAACTTTTAATAATTGAATTCCTTCATCCCAACCTGTAATAACCTGACCAATTCCTAAAGTGAAATCTATTGGTTGTTTACGAGGATACGATGAATCAAAAACAGTACCATCTAATAATTGACCTTTGTAATGTACAGAAACCATTTTTCCTTTTTCAGCTTTTACACCGCTTCCTTCTTGTAAAATTTTATAACGTAAACCGCTAGTTGTTTCATCATAACCAGCTGCAATTTTATCCATTGCTTCTTTTGCCTCTTTTTTAGCTTCAGCTTCTCTTTTTTCTCTTGAACCTTCAAAAACTCTAAATGCTTCAACTGCATTAAAACCTTCAGCAGCTTCACCAACTCTAACAATTTCAATTGATTCTAAAATATCATCTTGTGCTATAGTATCAACAACATCTTGTCCTTCAATAACATTTCCAAAAACTGTATGTTTGTTGTCTAACCAAGGAGTTGCAACGTGTGTAATAAAAAATTGACTTCCGTTTGAAGCAGGACCAGAGTTTGCCATTGATAAAATACCTGGTACATTATGTTTTAAATCAGGGTGAAATTCATCATCAAAACTATAACCAGGAGAACCTGTTCCAGTTCCAAGTGGGCAACCACCTTGAACCATAAAATCGGCAATCACTCTATGGAATTTTAACCCATTGTAATAAGGAGTTCCTTGTGGTTTTGAGTTGTTTTCTAAATTTCCTTCAGCTAAAGCAACAAAGTTACCTACAGTTCCGGGTGTTTTTTCAAATTCTAAGTTTACTACTACTGCACCTTTTGAGGTGTTAAATTTTGCGTATAATCCGTTATCCATTTTCTTAATTTTTAAACAGTTGCAAAGATACATACTTTCATTTAATATAAAAGTAATATGATTTTAATAATTGAATGAAACAGTTTTAAAGCCTAAATATTTTAAACAATTTTACCATAATGTAGCTTGTTGGAAGTGGAAAATAGAAAGGTTTTTTGTGTAAATAATTATAATGACACTAAAAAATATCTCCTTTTTGAAACGTTAAAAGAACGCTTACACCGCTAAATTTTTTATAAATTTAGGTTTCCCAATGTGTTGTAAGTTGCCTAAGTGTTTAAAAAAGTGTCAGCATACAATAGCAAAAGTATCAGCATACTTCACAGAAAGTATCAGCATACTTTTTACAAAGTCTAAGTATACTTATTCTTAAGCTATTAGAACTAATAAAGCTAAGCTAATAAAATAGTATTTAAAGATTTGAATAATAGGCTGTTATGATGATGTTGTGTGTTATAAGTACTTTCTGAAGAGTTAATTAAACGTTAAATAGTTATAATCCGTTTTATACGCAGTATATATTCAATTTTAAGATGCAATTTAAGTTTCTAAATTGATGGTGTTATAATCTTATAATTAATAACAAGGCTATTTTTTTAATATATGTTTTTCTAATACGAAACACACAAATTCACCTTCAAAAACAATTTCTTTTTTATCATTTAAAACAACAACGGCTACTTTTATTTTTCTACCATCTGTTTTATTCTGTATTTCTGCTTTTGCGGTTAATACATCATTTAGTGTAACGGGTTTTACAAATTTAACTTCTGATTTTCCCAAGACTACAGTTGGTTCATTAATTGCAACCATTGCAGCATAATCAGCCAACCCAAAAACAAAGCCACCATGTACAAGGTTATAGGAGTCAACTACCATTTCTTCGGTAATTTTAAGAGTTACTTTTGCACTATTATCTTCAATTGAAACTACTGATCCAATGAATTTTTTAGATGCCAATAAATGTGTGTTTTGTTTTATTTTGTTCACGTTTTGTGTTTTAGTGGTCAATTCTAGTTTTTGCTTCTCTAGTGATTTCAGCAAAATTTAGTTAGCAATTATTTAATCGTCTATTTGGGTTTAATTCCTATAATTGTATTGAAATAAAAAAAATACTATTTGACAACAGGCACTCTTGAGTAGAGGTAGTTCATTCTACATAAAAAAAACAGGGCATACTTAAAATAGCCCTGTGTTGTTTTATTCTGCTTGTGCTACAATGGTATTTTGGTTCGCTAAAGTTTCTATTTTTTGTGCGTCACTTGTTAATCCACATCCTTTTTTTGTTGATTTACAAGAAGTAAATGAGATTAAAACTATGGTAATTAAAATAATTGTGAAAGCTAATTTTCTCATGTTTATTTTTTGTTTATTTAGATATGATAACGCGTAAAATATACTTTATATTTTATAACGCTAACTTATCTAAAGTATAGGTTATTAATTCTTCAACTGGTTTATAAGGATTTTCACTAAAAGTACCGTTGGCTCTATTAGCAATAATTGCATTCATTGAACATGCTTCGTGACCTAATAATTTTGCTAAACCATAAATTGCAGAGGTTTCCATTTCAAGATTGGTAATTTTAATTCCATTGAACTCAAAATTATCAATTTTACTGTTTAACTCAGGGTCTTGAATAGCCAAACGGAGCACACGACCTTGCGGGCCATAAAAACCACCAGCAGTAGCTGTAACTCCAGAAAATACTTTGTCACTCAGTAATTTAGCTTCTAATAGCGCACTGTTTTTAACAATGTAAGGTCTAGATTTTCTTGGGCTATAATTAGTATGTTTAATAAAAGCATCTTCAAATTCAGTTTCTAAAATAGCTTCACAATCATATGCATGAAGCATTCCGTCAAAACCAAGTCCGAATTTTGCTAGTACAAAACTGTCAACAGGAATATCTCTTTGTAAAGATCCTGAAGTACCAATTCTAACAATATTCAGTTTAATATGTTCTTTTTTTGCAGTTCTTGTTTCTAAATTAATATTTACAAGAGCGTCAAGTTCATTCATAACAATATCAATATTGTCTGGTCCAATACCAGTTGATATTACTGAAATTCGTTTTCCTTTATAGGTTCCAGTAATAGTTCTAAACTCTCTTTTTTGAGTTTCAAACTCTATGGTTTCAAAATGTTTTGAAACTTTAGGAACTCTATCTTGATCCCCAACAAAAATTATGTCAGTTCCAATATTTTCAGGTCTTAAATTTAAGTGGTATACACTACCATCTGGGTTCAGAATTAATTCTGAGGCTGCTATTTTGTTCATATTTTATCCGCCAACGCGTTTTATGTTATATCCTTCTTTTTTAAGGAGTTCCATTATTTTATCTCTATATTTTCCTTGAATAATAATTTCATTGTCTTTGGTACTTCCGCCAACACCGCACTTTGTTTTTAACATTTTTCCAAGTGCTTTTAAATCGTCTTCACTACCAATAAAACCAGTAATTACTGTTACTGGTTTACCGCCTCTTCCTTTGTTTGAAAACAGCGCTTCTAAAAATTGTTGATTAGGAGCTAAGGTTTCTTGATTGTCTTCTTTTTCAAACTCAAAACTATCATTTGTTGAAAAAACAAAGCCTCCTAAATCATTTAAGTTAGTTAATTTTTTTTTACTCATTTTTATTGTTAATGCTTGCAAAATTACTAAAAAGCACTTACTTTTTTAACTTTTTCCAAATAAAAAGTAATGCTGCAAAAATTTCAAAAAGAAGTCCAATTGCAATTATTAAATTTGATTGAGACCAATTAAATAATTTTGATATTGCGCCTACTAAAATAAGAAACACACCAAAGGTAAATACTGAAATTACTTTTTTTGAAATCATTTTAGTAAGCCTAATTCTTTTAATCGTTCATTCAAAAATTCACCAGCAGTAATATCATCGTATACTTTTGGAAGTGTTTCATTTATACACTCAGGCAAACAATTAAGTGGCATAGCACTTATTGGATGTGTGAAAAAAGGTATAGAAAAACGAGGTTTATTCCAATCTTTACGTGGAGGATTTACTACACGGTGTACTGTTGAACGTAATTTATTATTGGTTAATCGCTCCAACATATCACCAACATTTATAACTAATTGTTCAGGAAGCGCAGTTACAGGAATCCATTTTCCTTTTTTATTTTGAACTTCTAAACCAGAGGCTGAAGCGCCCATTAACAATGTAATTAAATTAATATCGCCATGTGCGGCTGCTCTAACGGCTCCTTTTGGTTCTCCTTCAATAGGAGGGTAGTAGATTGGGCGTAAAATACTATTTCCGTTAATTACATAATTATCGAAATAAAATTCATCTAAACCAATGTATAATGCTAATGCTCGTAATACGTAAATAGCCGTTTTTTCTAGCATTTTGAAGGTTTCCATTCCTGCTTTATTGAAATTAGGAACTTCAGTTACTACTACATTATTTGGGTAAGCTGCTTTTAACTCAGCATTATCAGTTACTTCTTGTCCAAAGTGCCAAAACTCTTTTAAATCGCCTTGAGATCTTCCTTTAGCACTTTCTTTTCCAAATGAAGTATAACCTCTTTGCCCGCCAATACCATCAATTTCATAAGATTCTTTAACTTCTTCAGGCAAATCGAAAAATGATTTTACTTCAGTATATAATTGGTTGGAAAGCGCATCAGTTAAAAAATGACCTTTTAAAGCTACAAAACCAATTTCTTCATAAGCTTCACCTATTTCTTTTATAAATTTTTGTTTTTGTTGTGGATTATCAGATAAAAAATCAGATAAATCCACACTTGGTATATTTTTCATAAAAATAAATTAATAAGGTTTTAAAAGTACAAAATTTATTTCTTCTTTTTTATAATTGGAATAAGGTAGCTTAATGTGTAATTAAAACCAATTCCTTTATTATTTGAAAAAACACGATTAAAGCCTGGTACATACAGGCTTTTAAAGTTATCAGGATCTTTAACATTTATCATATTATTAAAGCTAACACTGACACCTAAATATAAATTTTTGAGGGTTTCTACTTTCATTCCAAAAACAAATTCAATCCATTGAGCTGTTAAATCTTTAAACTCAGTATTTGGGGCTACGGTGATTGGAATAAAGTAGGTGCCTTTTACATTTGGAGTGTAACTATTTAAAGTTTGATTAAAAAAGGACATTCCATATCTTAAACCTACATAAATTTCATTGGTCATACCTTTCCAATTTTTGTAGGCATTATAATTAAATCCAGCTTTTATGTAGGAACCTTTTGAAGTGAAATTCATATAATCTTCATTGGTTGTTCTCTCTGAAAAACCAAGATCTACCACAGCATAGTAGTTTCTTGCAACTCTAATGTCACTTACTAATTCTAGCCCTTTGTTTTCACTTTGAAAGAAGGTATTAGCAGGTTTATTCAAATCAATTCCAATTCTAATACCATAACTTTCTATATTTTTAATTGTATCTTGTTTCTCCTGTGAATTTACAGTAGTAATAACTAAAATACTAATGAAAAATAGTAATATGTGCTGATGTTTCATTGTCAATTGTTGAATTGTTAATACTAATATCTTTTAACCAATTTGATGTGTTACTATCAATTTGTATGTTTTCAAAAATAGTTTTATAGCCGCAAGAGCGTGAAACAAAAACATCATTTAGGGTATAAGTGAAATTTATTTCATCTTCAATTAGACCTGATGAGAATTTATAAAGTGTATTGTCTTTAGTTAAATCTAAAGGAAGAACAATTGAATCTAGTTCTTGGTTTATATAAATACTGTCTTTGCCATTTGCCCAAACTGTTAAATCAGCAACTTTTTTAGTTTCAGTTTGTATATCATTATCATAAAACCGAATAACTAAACTGGGAGTAATAGCTTCAATACATATATCATCTTTTTCACAACTTATTATTGTAAAAACGAATAGTATTAGAATTGTAATATACTTTTTCATTATAATTTTATTTTAATTCTAAAAGCACAACATTTTCAACATGGTGTGTTTGTGGAAACATATCTACAGCTTGTGTTTTTACAATGCGATATTGTTCTTTCATTAAAGCCAAATCACGTGCTTGTGTTGCAGAATTACAGCTAACATAAACAATTCGTTTGGGTGAAATTTCTAATATTTTTGCAACTACATTTTTATGCATACCATCGCGTGGTGGATCGGTAATAATAACATCTGGTTGTCCATGGGTTTTAATAAAATTATTATTAAAAACATCTTTCATATCCCCAGCATAAAACTCAACGTTTTCAATGTTATTTAATTGTGCATTTAGTTTTGCATCTTCAATTGCTTCAGGTACAGATTCTACGCCAATTACTTTTTTTGCATTTTTAGCAACAAATTGAGCAATTGTTCCTGTGCCAGTATAAAAATCAAAAACAACTTCATTACCTGTTAAATTTGCAAAATCACGTGTAATTTTATACAATTCATAGGCTTGTGCGGAGTTTGTTTGATAAAATGATTTTGGACCGATTTTAAATTTTAAACCTTCCATTTCTTCAAAAATATGATCTCTTCCTTTAAATAATATAATATTTTGATCGTATAAAGTATCATTTCCTTTGCTGTTAATTACATATTGAAGTGATGTAATTTGAGGGAATTTAGTTGCCAAAGCATTTAACAAACCTTCACGTTTTTCTTTATGTTCTTTAAAGAATTGTATTACAACCATTATTTCACCTGTTGATGAAATACGAAGCATTATAGTACGTAGTAAACCATCTTGATCTCTTGGATTGTAAAAATCTAGTTCATTTTCTATTCCATAATTTTTTATGAAATTACGGATGTCGTTTGAAGGGTCTTCTTGTAAATGACATTTATCAATATCTAATATTTTATCCCACATTCCTGAAATATGAAATCCGCAGGCATTTCTATTATCAATTTCCTCTTTTGAATTTATTTCTTCTAAAGTTAACCAACGACTATTTGAAAAAGAGAATTCCATTTTATTTCTATAAAAATAGATGTTTTCACAACCTAAAATAGGTGTAACCTCTGGTAATTCTAAATGTCCAATACGAACAAGATTATTTATAACTTCCTTTTCTTTATAAGCTAATTGATGTTCATACCCCATAAATTGCCATTTACAACCACCACAATTTTCAAAATATTCACAAACAGGTTCAACTCTTTTGTCAGAATATTTATGAAATTTAACAGCTGTTCCTTCAAAATAAGCTTTTCTTTTTTTTCCAGTTCTAATATCAACAACATCACCAGGAACAGTGTTTGTTAAAAAAATTACACGTCCGTCAGGAGCTTTTGCAACAGTTTTACCTCTTGCGCCTGCATCAATAACTTCAATGTTCTCAAAAATTAGTGGTGTTTTTCTTCTTCCCATTTTGCAAATGTACAATTTTGACATAAAAAAAGCATCCCTATTTAAGGGATGCTTTTAATAATATAAAAAGTTTAATTATTTAACGCTGCTCATGTAAGCCGCAATAGCTGCTAAGTCAGTACCAGACATGTCTTTTACAAAACCATCTAAATTAGCTTTCATAATAGCAACTTGACCAGGATCTGTATCAACAATTGCTACAGCTTCACCTTTTAAGAATGTTACAAGGTTACCACCTTTTTCAGCGTAAACTTTGTTAATGTCTTTTATTGAAGGACCAATTACTTTAACATCCACTTGGTGACAAGTTGCACAGGTTTTTTCACCGAAAAGTTGTTTTCCTAGTGCAATATTATCCGCAACTATGCCTATAACTTCTTCTTCTTTAACTGTTTCAACTGTTGTTTCAACTTCTTTTTTAACTTCTTCCTTTTTTTTGTCGCCGCAACTTGTAAAAAATAATGCCGCTAATCCTAAAATTAATACCGATTTTTTCATTTTTATTATATGTATTTAAATGTTACTGTAAACTTATTCAATTAATTTTAATGTATATGTGATTTTTATAACAAAGTTTATACTAAATAGTTTATTGTATTAGAACTTGATAAATTAACATCTAAAAAAAATATTTAACAGACTTATTGTGTTTAAAATATTTTGTATTTTGCGAATCAAATTAGGATGATTTCTCTCCAAAGAAGAAGGAATTGGAAAATTTCAAATTTAAACTTTTTAGTACAATGATTTCAGAAAAAATTACATCAAAACAAGCAATTGATTTAGAAGATAAATACGGTGCGCATAATTATCATCCGTTGCCAGTGGTTTTAAATAGAGGTGAAGGAGTTTATGTTTGGGATGTTGAAGGAAAGAAGTATTATGATTTTTTATCAGCGTATTCAGCTGTAAATCAAGGGCATTGCCATCCTAGAATTATTAAGGCATTACAAGATCAAGCTTCAACATTAACATTAACTTCAAGAGCATTTTACAATGATGTGCTTGGTAAATATGAAGAATATGTTTCAAATTATTTTGGATTTGATAAAGTATTGCCAATGAATACTGGTGCAGAAGCTGTAGAAACTGCTATTAAATTGTGTAGGAAATATGCTTATGAGAAAAAAGGTATCGCTGAAAATAAAGCCGAAATAATAGTTTGTGAAAATAATTTTCATGGACGTACAACTACTATAATTTCATTTTCAAATGATGAAGATGCACGTAAAAACTTTGGTCCATTTACGGCAGGATTTATTAAAATTGAGTATAATAATTTAGAGGCTCTTGAAAATGTTTTAAAAGCTAGTAATACAATAGCCGGATTCTTAGTTGAGCCTATTCAAGGTGAAGCTGGTGTTTATGTTCCTTCGGAAGGTTATTTGGCAAAAGCAAAGGCATTGTGTGAAAAATACGATGTATTGTTTATTGCAGATGAAGTACAAACAGGTATTGCAAGAACAGGGGAATTATTGGCTGTTAATCATGAAAATGTTCAGCCAGATATTTTAATAGTTGGAAAAGCAATGAGCGGTGGAGTATACCCAGTTTCAGCAGTTTTTGCCAACAATGATATTATGAATGTTATAAAACCTGGTCAGCACGGATCTACATTTGGAGGAAATCCTTTGGCTTGTGCTGTGGCTATTGCAGCACTAGAAGTTGTAAAGGATGAAAAATTAGCTGAAAATTCTCAAAAATTAGGAAACCTTTTTAGAAGCGAATTGCAAAAATTTATTGAAACGAATGATTTAATTAAATTAGTACGTGGCAAAGGTTTGTTAAATGCAATTGTAATTAATGATTCTGAAGATAGTACAACTGCTTGGGATATTTGTATGAAATTGCGTGACAATGGTTTACTAGCAAAGCCAACACACGGAAATATTATTCGTTTTGCACCACCTTTGGTTATGAATGAAGAACAATTATTAGATTGTGTTTCAATTATAAAAAGGACAATTATAGAGTTTCAAGCGTAAACTTTTAATGATAAGCATAAAAAAGCGCTTTTTAGAAGCGCTTTTTTTATTTAATGGATTTAGAAGTTAATGTGTTTACAAAAAGGATGTTTCCAACCTTATCGTAACCTTCAAAAAGCTCCAAGCTATTTTCAATGTTTATCATTCCTTCATGAAAACCAATTAAAGTTAAATCGGCATCAGAAGAATTCTCATTAATCAATTCTAATCTGTTTTTGTTGTCGTCAATAGGTAAAACCCGTATGTTATTTGCCGAAATAGGTAAACGACCCGAAGAGGTAAGTTCAATTAAATTTTGTTCTTCTTGTTTAATATTTTCTTTAGCAAATGTTGCAAATATTTTAATTTCACCATGCTTCCAATCTGGGTGACCCAAAATAATATAGGATAGTAAAATCATTAAATTGGCGTTCTCAAAATCTTCTTTACGTATCCAAACATGAATATCTTTTTTATAACCAAAACCTTTGTCGGACGAAGCTAAAATACATAAATCGTACTGAGCACTTTTTATCACGCTAAAATTATCTAAAACTGTAGTTAACCATTCTTTTTCTCCTTTTTTATATTCAAAAATCATCATGTTATTAGGCTGTCCAGAAATACCTGGTTGTTGAATTGCTTGAATAATTGCAGATGTATTTGATGGAGATATTAAAGTTTCAACAAAAACATTGTTTTTGCTTGAGGATGCGTTTTTTATTAATTTTTCAAGTTTTAATTCTGCATTTTTTTTAGATTCTTTTGAAAAATATGCTTTTTCAAAATGAATATAGGTTCCAAAACCATATCGATATGATATCCATTTCATCATTTCCATTGCTCCATAGCGTTCAAAGCTGTCTTTAGATAAACATATTACTGCGGGTCTCCAGGCTTCTTCGGTTTTTTCTTTTTCAGTTTTCTGAAGAAATACTTGCATTGTTCTACTAAATTGGTGAATTACACCTTGAAAAATAGTTGCCATACCTTTTTTATGATCACTTTTTATAGTTATATAAAAATAAATGGCAACCATTAGAGCAATTGCTGAAATTGCATATGTAGTATTGATTTTAAACATTAAAAATACGCACATAACAGCTCCTAAAAGTGATAAATACCATTTAGATTTAAATGATGGTCGGTATGATGGATCCGCAGCAAAATGTTGCATAAATGAAATTAAACAAAGTGATCCATAAGTAACCATAAAAAACATGGAGATAACTTCTGCAACTGCGTTTACATCTCCCATTAAAACAAAAACGAGAGCAATTCCACTTGTTAAAATAGTTGCATTTCTAGGTTCGTTATTTTTGGCTGTTCCTTTGGAAACGTAATTATTAAGCATTTTATTTGGAAATACCTGATCACCTCCAATTGCTTGTAGCGTACGTGGAGCTACCATAAATGAACCTAATGCTGATGAAATTGTTGCCGCGGCTAAACCAATAGGTATAATTGGACCCCAAAGTGCAATTTTACTCATTATAAGTTGGTCATTAACTAAGTCTGAAGCACTTGCTGACGAGATTAATTTATAAGCTATAAATACATAAATTATCATACCAATAATTGTGGCAGACAATGTTCCCATTGGAATTGATTTTTTTGGGTCTTTTAAATCTCCTGATAACCCAACACCGGCAGTCATTCCTGTAAAGGCCGGAAAAATAATAGCGAAAACATAAAAGAAGCCCTTTTCAGGAGTTATAGTGCTAAATAATTTTGAACTATCAAAAACTGTTGCAAATTCTGTTGAACCAAAAAAGAATAAAATTAATGAAACAGCTAAGATTGCAACAACAACATATAATGCTTTCATTCCTAAGTCAGCACCTTTGGTAACCATTAGCCAAATTAGAAGTAATAGAGCAGGAATACTAAATAGGCGGTTGTCATATAATTCATACCCAAATTCAGATGCTACCCATGGCTTTATTGCTTCAAATGATTCAGCAAAAGCAATTATATAAAAAGCAACACTTATTGCTTGAGATAAGTATAATGTAATACCAATTGCGGCTCCAATATTAACACCAAATGAACGGGAGATAATAAAGTATTCACCGCCACCTTCAACTTTTTGGTTTGTGGCAATTTCGGCCAAAGCCATTGCTGTTGGTATTGTTACTAAGTGGCCAATGATTATAATTGCTAAAGTTCCCATAAAACCTACGGAACCTACGGCAAACCCAAATCTTAAAAACATAACTGCTCCAAGTATTGTTGAGATAGCTGTTAAAAAAACAGGAAGGGTGCCAAAATTTGCCTTAGCGGATGTAAGTGTTTTATTCATAATAAAGAAAATACAAATTAAAATTTATTGGATAGTTAGTTAAAAAAAAATTACTAAATAATAAAAGTAATCAAATAATCTTGTCAAAATTTAAAATTAAAACAAAATTTATAAAGGTTGGAATTTTTTTATTTGATTTAAAATATATTTATCTGAATAATTAAAAAAATAATTTTAAAGTTTTAATGTTTTTAAAAAAAGGTATTAAAAGGGGCTGTTTGAAAAGGAGGGCGCTGAAAAAGCAACTCTTTTTCAACATTTAGTAAAAAGCGATTAAATAAAACGAACTTTTATTTACTCGCTTTTATTTCAACTTTTTAAGAGACTTTTTTCAGTGCCCTCTTGAAAAGGTGGTCTTTTTTTTGAGGGAAAAGCTACATTTTGTTTAATTTCACGGAATGAAATCACAAGCAGTTTTTTAAACTAATAATCAAGCTCCGTTAAGTTTTTTACCACCAAGTTATGATGATTTAGTTTACATTAATCATCCCGTTCGAGTTGTTAACTCCATTATAGACAACGTAGCTATTAGCGCTTTAGAAAAATGTTATAAAGAGCGCATCAAAACATCAGTAAAAAATGACAAAAAACATGTTTTAAATGGGGCAGATTTACAATCAATTGTATATTTGTTTTCCAGATAGGTTATAATCAACAATATTTTAACCTATGAATTTTGAAATTATTTTTCAAAAACACAAAATTTTAGATAAACTCTCTAAAAAATAACCTAAAAGAAAATCGCCTAAAAATTACTTTTTAGACGATCGCTTTTTATTTAAATTTTATTGTATGTTATCTCTTTCTTCTTTTAGAACTTTTATCGGATGATCCAAAAGCGCTTTTACTATCAGAGCGTTTTCTTCCAAATCCGCTAAAATCTCCTCCAGATTTACTGTCGCTTCTTCTTTTTCTATCTCCACCACCGCTGTTACCACCGTCTCTTCTTCCACCATCTCTTCTTCCGCCGCTTCTACCTGTACGTTTTTTCTCAGTGATTTCAACATTTACATTTCTACCTTCAAAATCAGCACTATTTTCCTTAAAAGAAGAAATAGTTTCATCTTGATAATTTTTGTCTAATTCAAAGAATGAAAAAGTATCTAAAATTTCAATTTGTCCAATTTCAATATTTTTAGCAATTTTTTGATCATTGATTAAACCAATTAATCTTGCAGGGTTTAAATTGTCTTTTCTACCAATGTTGATAAAGAAACGTGACATGTTTTCATCATCTCTACGTTTTCCTCTAGTATCTGAACCTCTATCAGAACCTCTCATTTGGTCACTGTCATTTAAGTCAGGTGCATTTTGATAGTATGTTAAAAAGGTATTGAATTCTAAAGAAACAAATCGTTTTATTAATTCTTCACGATCTAAACCTTCTAGCTTTTCATATATTGAAGGTAAAAAGTCATTTATTTCAGTGTCATTTACTTTAATATCATGAACTTTGTCAATTAACTTTAATAGTTGATTTTGACAAATTTCTTTTCCTGTTGGAACAGGAGTACTTACAAACTGCTTACCAATCATTCTTTCAATAGGGCGTAGTTTTCCTTTCTCTCTTGAAGTAACAATTGCAATAGAGATACCTTCTTTTCCAGCACGACCAGTTCTACCACTACGGTGTGTATAAGATTCTATTTGGTCGGGTAATTTGTGATTGATAACGTGTGTTAAATCAGTAACATCTAAACCTCTTGCAGCAACATCTGTAGCAACTAATATTTGTAAAACTTTTTTACGGAATTTACCCATAACGCTATCACGTTGCGCTTGAGATAAATCTCCATGAAGTGCATCAGCATTGTATCCATCTTTTATTAATTTATCAGCAACTTCTTGTGTTTCTCTACGTGTTCTACAAAAGATAATACTGTAAATATCAGGATTAACATCTGCAATTCTTTTTAAAGCATTGTATCTATTTCTTTCTGAAACAACATAATATTGATGTGATACTTGGTCAGATCCTTTATTTTTTTCGCCAGAAGTAATTTCAACTGGTTTGTACATATAGTTTTTAGCTATACTTTCAACTTCTCTTGGAAATGTTGCAGAAAATAATAATGTTTGTTTTTCTTTAGGTGTTACAGCAAGAATTTTATCTAATTCATCTTTAAAACCCATATTTAACATTTCATCAGCTTCATCTAGTACTAGCCATTGAACGTTATTAAGTTTTAATTGCTTTCTGTTTATTAAATCTACTGTTCTACCAGGAGTTCCAACAACAATGTGCATTCCTTTTCTAAGTTTTCTTATTTGGTCATCAATACTCGCTCCACCATACACAGCAGTAACGTTAAAACCTTTTATATGTTTTGCGAATTCTTCAACATTCTTTGCTATTTGCAAAGCTAATTCACGTGTTGGAGATAAAATAATAGCTTGAGTATCTTTGCTTTGAACGTCAATTTGTTCTAAAATTGGCAAACTAAAGGCTGCAGTTTTTCCTGTACCTGTTTGTGCAAATGCTTTTAAATCTTCTTTTGAAGCAATTACTTGTGGAATTGCTTTTTCTTGTATTTCTGTAGGATTTTCATATCCCAAATCGGTTAAGGCTTTAATGATATTTTCATTAAGACCCAAATCTTTAAATGTAGTCATTCTGTATAAATTATTGATTTACAGATGCCCATCTATAAACCGGTTAAAAACGTGCAAAGGTACACTTATATTTAACGCAACGATTAAAAAATAAGATTATTTTAATTTGTTTAATTCTGAACTCAATTTTTTTGAATCTAAATAGGTAAAACCATTTTTAACAATACCCATATTGTTTACAATTATTGTACGTGGATATTTGCTAGTTAAATAGTTATGAGCTTTACTATGGCTGGTTAACTTAAATTGTTTTGAAATGTCAAGTAGTTGTAAAGTTGGTTCTGTTTTAAAATCTTCAAAAGAATTTTGCATATTTATACCAACAAATAAGATATTTGGATATTTGTTTTCTAAATATTTAACCCTACTCACCAAATATTCGGGAGACATAAATTCGGTAGACCAAAAATAGATAACTGAATTTTTATCCTTAATAACATCATTAATTGTTGAATTAAGATTGTTGTACGTTACCAATTCAAAATTTTGAAATAGTTTATTATTTGAAATAAACTCACTGTCGTTTACAAGATCCTTAACTTGTTTTATAAATTGAAGGTTGTCACAATTTTCTAAAAAAACACCCAAGGCTTTTTGATTAATTTGACATGTTGATTCACTTTTTAAAAAGTCATTTACTATAATCTTTTTTAATAAGGTGTTTTTAAAAGAATTTAACTTAATATTTTCAATTGTTGAATTTAAGATGTTTATTGTTAGGTCATTTTTAGAATGATCATTTTCTTTAAGTTGGTAGCTTAAATTATACAAATAACTGACTACATAATTTTGATATGGATAAAATGAAACTAAATTTTCTTCAGCTAAATTTATGTTCTTTCTATAATCATAATAATTTTTAGACAGTGTAGGGAATTTATCTAATTTGTGAAATCTTTTATAGTAATAAGGGTACATTTCTTTCAATCTATATAAAGGATAGTGAATTACAGTTGAAGTTAATGTTTTGAAGCCTTCTGGTATTTCAATTTCAGTATTAGAAAAATGATTATAAATTGAAAGTCTTTCACTTGATAGTGAGTCAATTTTCAGTTGAAAATCAGGCTCTTCCAAGTTTAAATATTGATACATTAATTTTTCTTCTTTTTCATTTTGTAAAAATAAATTGATTAAAAATTCATTTTTAGCACTTCCCTCACCGCTATACACTAATGATTCATCAAAATCCCAAGTGTTAAGTCTTACTAAAATACTATCTTTTGGTTGTAAGTATACATATTGAAACTCAACACCATGTTTAAATGTATATAGTCCTTCGTCAAACGATTTGAATTCCTTTAAAAAACGATTGTTTTCATCTAATTGTAAAGTGTCTATTATTATATCATCTTTTAAAAACAATACAAAATCAGATTTTGGGTTAATAATTTCACCTCCAAAATAAGTTGAAGCAATATCCTTATTAGTTGTTTTACAACTAATGGATAAAATAATTAATATAGTACTAACAAAATATTTCATTTAGATAGGGTATTGCACAAAAATACATACAACTTAATTGTTAGGTTGTTAATGAGATGTTAAATATAGAAAAGTGGATTTAATTATGTGAAATTAACTTAAAATTAAATATTTTTTAGTGGATCTAATTTATTACTTTTGCAAAAATTTAAAATTAGAATAAGGAATGCTTTCATTATCAAATTTATCCGTGCAATTCGGTAAACGTGTTTTGTTTGACGAAGTTAACACAAAATTTACAATTGGAAATTGTTACGGAATTATTGGTGCCAATGGTTCAGGAAAATCAACATTATTAAAAATAATCTCAGGTAAACAAGATCCTACATCGGGACATGTTAATTTAGACCACGGGAAGCGTATGTCAGTTTTATCTCAAGACCATTACGCTTTTGACGATTATCAAGTACTAGATACCGTATTGATAGGAAATAAAAGATTATTTGATATTAAAAATGAAATGGATGCCATTTATGGTAAGGAGGATTTTTCTGAAGAAGATGGAATTAAAGTAGGTGAATTAGGTGTTGATTTTGAAGAAATGGGAGGCTGGAATGCAGAAAGTGATGCAGCAACAATGCTATCTTCTTTAGGAATAAAAGAAGAAATGCACTATACTTTAATGAGTGAATTAGATGGTAAAGCTAAAGTGCGTGTTTTATTAGCACAAGCACTATTTGGTAATCCAGATGTATTAATAATGGATGAGCCTACCAATGATTTGGATTTTGAAACTATTGGTTGGTTAGAACATTTTTTAGCAAATTATGAAAATACTGTAATTGTAGTATCGCATGACCGTCACTTTTTAGATGCTGTTTGTACACATATTTCTGATATTGATTTTAGTAAAATTACACACTATTCAGGTAATTATACTTTTTGGTATGAATCTAGTCAGTTAGCCGCAAGACAACGCGCGCAACAAAATAAAAAATCTGAAGACAAGAAAAAAGAATTAGAAGAGTTTATTCGTCGTTTTTCTGCCAATGTTGCTAAATCAAAACAAGCAACAAGTCGTAAAAAAATGATTGAAAAACTAGATGTTGATCAAATTAAACCTTCAAGCCGTAGATATCCAGCTATTATTTTTGAAAGAGAAAGAGAGGCAGGAGATCAAATATTGAACGTAGAAAATTTATCTAAATCAACAGATGAAGATGTGTTATTTAAGGATATTCATTTTAATTTAAATAAAGGTGATAAAGTAGCATTAATCTCTAAAAATTCTAGAGCAGTAACGGAGTTTTATGAAATTTTAAATGGACATAGTAAAGCTGATAGTGGTAAATTTCAATGGGGAGTTACTACAAATCAGTCTTATTTACCTTTAGATAATTCAGGTTTTTTTAAAGATGCAAATTTAAATTTAGTAGATTGGTTGCGTCAATATGCTAAAACCGAAGAAGAACGTGAAGAAGTTCATTTAAGAGGCTTTTTAGGAAAAATGATTTTTAGTGGTGAGGAAGCTTTAAAAAAATGTAATGTCCTTTCAGGAGGTGAAAAAGTTAGATGTATGTTATCTAGAATGATGATGATTAGAGCTAACGTTTTAATGTTAGATGAACCAACAAACCATCTTGATTTAGAGTCAATTCAAGCATTTAACAATTCATTAAGTAATTTTAAAGGAACTGTGTTGTTTACTACACATGATCACGAATTTGCCCAAACTGTTGCTAATAGAGTTATTGAAATTACACCAAAAGGTGTAATTGATAGATATACAACTTTTGATGAATATTTAGAGGATTCAAAAATAAAAGAATTACGAAATAAAATGTATTCTTAGAAAAAAGAGGTTGTCTGAAAAGTAAAATTTTCGTCAACCTGAACTTGATTCAGGTTCTCATAGTGATTGATTATCAGTATGATGAGATTCTGAAATAAATTCAGGATGACGGTTTTCAATACTTTTTAAACAACCTCTTTTTTATTGCCCTTGTAATCTTCTTCGTTTACCGTATTCTTGTAGAATTCGCCTATTAAAATCTCGCTCTGTTTTTTTAAGTTTTATAATTTTTTTAGCAGAAATAATTTTAGATAACTCTTTAATTAATTTAATTTTATTGCTTGTTATTTGTTGTTCATTTATTAAAATAGCATTCAAAAAATTTTGAGCATCTTCTTCTGTTAAAGCATCAACACCTCCTAAAATTTCAATTTCGTGTATTAGTCCGCTTTCAAGAGCTATTTTAAGAGATTGAATTTTAATAGAGAACTTATTGTAGACTGGCCAAAATTTTTCAGCTTCTTTTGGAGTTAGATTTAAAGCATTTGTAATATAAGAAGTTTTTAGCGCTTTAATTCTTTGTCCATTCATTTTTTTTTGTGCAAAAACAGTGCTAAATGTAAGTATTAATGCAGTTAAAAGAAGTAATAGTTTTTTCATTTTTACGTTTTTAATTTTCATAAATTATAGCATCTAAATCTTCTTCATATAAATAGTTTAATACTTCGTTATCGGAAACTGAAATGGTAAATATTTCATTTTTTAGTTCAATTTCAGGGTACATTGAAGCTATACTTAACGCGTCATAATCAATACTACCATTTGCAATCCAATTTTCAACCTCATTCAAAGTTAATGAATCAAATGAAACAGTAGTGGAATTATCGTTTAAAACAAAAATCAATAAAATAGAGGCGGCAATTGCAATTGGTACTATAAATTTTGTTAATCTTGTTTTTAATTGAATTATTTTTGATGAAGCCGAAATTTTAGTTAAAACAGTTTCTTCTATTGAATCGAAATAATTTTTGGGTATTGAATTTTCAATATTTTTATGAATTACTTCAGATTTTAATCTAGCAATAACAATAGCTTCTATAGAATTAAAATAATTTTCAGGTGTTGTAAATATTTCTTTTGTTGTATTAGATTGAATTTTGTCAACGTTTAATTCACTTAAAACAGCCTTTTCTACAGTTTCGAAATAAGTATCAGGAATTTCAAAACCAGATTTTTTAAGTGAAATTTCACTTAATTTTGGTGCTATTTTATGTAATTTCTTTTTTTTCATTTCTACAATTAAGACATGTTTATAGTAATATGGTTTAATGAGATTTTAAGAATAGTTCTATTTTTTTTACAGCATGAAAATAAGAAGCTTTTAAAGCTCCAACTGAAGTACCAAGAATTTCCGACATGTCTGCGTATTTTATTTCATCAAAATATTTCATATTAAAAACTAATTGCTGTTTTTGAGGTAAAGTAACAATGGCTTTTTGTAATATTTGTTGAATTTCATCACCTGAATAATAGGAGTCACTTTGTAAATCATCAGCCATTTTATGCTGTAGTTCACTAATATCTACATGTTGTTTTGCTGCTTTTTTATTTATAAAAGTAATTGCCTCATTTGTGGCTATTCTGTACATCCACGAATATAATTTACTATCTTCTTTAAATGAATGAATGTTTTTAAATACTTTAATAAATGTATTTTGAAGTACATCATCAGCATCAGCATGTGAGAGTACAATTTTACGAATATGCCAATATAAACGCTTTTTATATAAAGACATTAAATTTCGAAAAGCTTCTTCTTGCGAATCGGGATTTTTAAGTTGTTTAACTAATAGCTTTTCGTCTTTCACGTACTAAATTTAATATTAGACAACTAAATTTAGTAAAGGTTTAATTGAAAATCAAAAAATTAGTTCTAATTCTCAAATTTTCTTTTTGAATACCCAAATAATCGTTCTTCTTTAATAATTTCAGGAATTCCATTAGGAAGCATTACTTCCCAACCATTTTCTCCTTTAGAAATCATTTCTAAAACAGTTTTTGAGTAAACGTTTAATACCTCAGGATTGTAATCTTTAATATCAACAACTTTCCCATTATATTTAAAAAATTTATACAATTCTTTCATGCGAGGATGTACCATTAGATTTTCACTAGTTTTAATTTCTCCAGTACGTCGATCTAAAAGGGGATATAAATAAACTTTAAGGTCCTTGAAGAATAGTTTGCCAAAAGCTTCTAAAATTCCACCACTTAAATTACGGTAATATTTTTCATCAAAAATTTGTACAAAATTGTTAACACCCATTGCTAAACCTATGCGTTCTTTAGTAAATTCAGATAAGTATTCAACCAACTTGTAATATTCTTGATAATTGGTGATCATAACATTTTGACCAAGAGAGCAAAGTAATTCAGCTCTTTCTAAAAAATCTCTTTCATCAATTTCACCTTGAGAGATTAAGTTGGTTAATGTAATTTCAAAAATAATTTTAGTATTGTCTTTACTAACTTTGTTTTCATTTATAAACAGCTGCTCTGCTAGTGCAAGCATGTTCATATTAACTTTGGTAACAGGTCTAAAACTTCCGCGAAGCGCTAAAATGTTGGTATTATATAATTGTTGTGCTGGTAATAAGTTATTTCCATCTGGTCCAAACATTACAGCATTGGTCATTCCATTTTTAACTAATAGTAAACTCATTAATCGATTGTCTACATATGAAAAACGAGGTCCAGAGAAATTAATCATGTCAATTTCAAGTTGAACTTCGTGTAAGTTATCATACAATGATTTCAATAATTCTTTTGGTTTATCATTTAAATAAAACGCTCCGTAAATTAAGTTTACACCTAAAACACCAAGTGTTTCTTGTTGTAGTTTTACGTCGGATTCTTTAAATCTAACATGTAAAATAATTTCATTATAATCTTCTAAAGGATCTAGTTGAAATTTTAAACCAACCCAGCCGTGACCTTTAAATTTTTTAGCAAAATCTATGGTGGTTACTGTATTTGCATATGAAAAGAACATTTTTCCAGGATGTTTTTTCCTGCTTAATCGATCTTCTGTGAGTTCAATTTCATGATGAAGCATTTTTTTTAACCGTTCTTCAGTAACATAACGACCATCATTTTCAACACCATAAATGGCATCAGAAAAATGTTTGTCATAAGCACTCATTGCTTTTGCAATAGTTCCTGAAGCTCCACCAGATCTAAAAAAATGACGAACAGTTTCTTGACCCGCACCTATTTCTGCAAAAGTTCCATAAATATATTTGTTCAAATTTATTTTAAGTGCTTTTGCTTTACTTGAAGGAACATCATTAATTTCTATATCACCTTTTAGTTTTAGAGCCATTTTGATTTTTTAGTTTTTGCAAAAGTACTAAAAAATGAGAGTTAATAGGATATTGCAAAAAAAAAAGAAGGATGAAAAATTAATTTTCACCCTTCTTTTTTTTAATTATAATATATAAAATTTACATATTTTTAAGTTCACTAACCAATTCAGTTAATGCACTTTTAGCATCTCCAAAAAGCATTGAAGTTTTTGTATTGAAAAATAATTCATTTTGAATTCCTGCATATCCTGCATTCATACTACGTTTATTTACAATTATATGCTTCGCGTTTTCAACATCTAAAATTGGCATTCCATAAATTGGACTTGTAGGGTCGTTATGTGCAGCTGGATTAACAACATCATTTGCTCCAACAACCAATACCACATCAGTATTTGGGAATTGAGGATTGATATCATCCATTTCAATTAATTTATCGTAATCAACATTACTTTCAGCCAATAACACGTTCATGTGTCCTGGCATACGACCTGCAACAGGATGAATGGCATAGGATACATCAACACCTTTTTTTGTTAATAGTGTTTCAAGCTCGTGAATTACGTGTTGAGCTTGGGCAACTGCTAAACCATAACCAGGCACAATTACCACTTTGTTTGCGTAGTTCAATAAAATGGCTGAATCACTTGCTGTTGTTTTTTTAACACTTCCACCAGTTTTTCCAGTTGCAGTAGCACCTGTATCAGAATCTCCACCAAATGCACCAAATATTACACCAGATAGTGAGCGGTTCATAGCTTTACACATAACAAAAGTTAAAATTAAACCGGCTGAACCTACTAAAATACCACCAACTAACATTACCATATTTCCATATAAAATACCAGTAATTGCAGCAGCAATACCTGTTAGAGAATTTAAAAGAGAAATTACTACTGGCATATCTGCACCTCCAATTGGAATTACAAATAAAATACCATAAATTAAAGAAGCAACTAGTAAAATAGCGATTAGTAGAAAACTATCGGTATTCATTAATACAATATATGCTGCAAATGCAGCAAGTGCTAAAAACATCACATTGTTAATGAGGTTGTACTTTGGAATTCTTATATCTTTCATTGAACCATTTAATTTAGCCCAAGCTATTAAACTTCCTGTGAAAGTGATACTTCCAATAATTATTGCGGCAAGAATAGTTGTTACTATTGATGCAGAAGCTTTCATAGAGTCTTCTATTCCTACATTCTTATTGAATTCAATTAGCCCAATTAGTAATGCACTTCCGCCACCAAATCCATTGAATAAAGATACTAGTTCTGGCATTTTTGTCATTTCAACTTTCATTGCAATTAACCAGCCAATTATTGTTCCAACAAGTAGGGCAGCTCCAATTAATATATAATTTATTAAAGGTACATTTTCAAAACCATGTAAAAATAAAGTTCCAATAATAGCTAGAATCATACCAGTTGCCGAAATGAAATTTCCTTTTTTAGCAGTTTCAGGATGTCCTAGAAATTTTAAACCGATAACAAAAGTAACGGTTGCAATTAAATAGATAATACTTAATGTTATACTCATTATTTTTTCTTTTTAAACATTTGTAACATACGGTCGGTTACAGCAAAACCACCAACTACATTTATAATTCCTAATACTACAGCAACAAATCCCAAACCTAAAGCTAAGGCAGTATCTGCTTTTAACATTACTAATAATGCTCCTACAATTACAACTCCGCTTAAGGCGTTTGCTCCAGACATTAATGGGGTATGTAGCACTGATGGAACGTTTTTTATTAATTCTACACCAATAAATATCGCTAAAATCAGGATATATATTAATTCTAGATTATTGCTAATAAATTCTAATAATTCATTCATATTTATTCAGTTTTAGTTTTTTCTAATTTTACCATCATGAACAATTAATGTTCCATCAGTAATTTCTTCTTCTAATTCCCATTTAAATTGATTGTCTTCAGTTAAATGCATTAAAAAGTTAAACATATTTTTACCATATAATTCACTTGCATTTGTTGAAACGCTTTCAGGAGCCATTGTAGTTCCAATAATTTTAACACCATGTTTTATAACGGTTTTACGCATTTCACTTAATTCACAGTTTCCACCTTGAGCCGCTGCTAAGTCAATAATAATTGCACCGTTTTTCATTTGTTTTACTTGATCTTCCGTAATTAATACAGGTGCTTTTCTACCCGGTACCATTGCAGTTGTAATTACTAAATCAGCTTGAAATAATGATTTGTTTACGGCTTCTTTTTGTCTTTTAGCGTAATCTTCAGAAGCTTCTTTTGCATATCCGCCTTCAGATTCCTCCTCAGTATTATCAACAGAAATAAATTTAGCACCCAAAGATTCAGTTTGTTCTTTGGTTTCCATTCTAATATCAGTAGCTTCAACAACAGCACCTAATCGTTTGGCAGTTGCTATAGCTTGTAAACCAGCAACACCTACACCATAAATTAATACTTTTGAAGGTATTATTGTACCTGCTGCAGTCATCATTAATGGAAATATTTTTGTCATTTCATAAGCACCAGTAATTACGGCTTTATAACCAGCTAGATTGCTTTGAGAACTTAGAACATCCATATCTTGCGCTCTTGAAATACGCGGCATTGCATCCATTGAAAAGGCAGTAACACCTGTAGCTGCAATTGCTTCAATAAGTTCTGGCTGAGATTGATAGTATAATTGACTCATTAAAATTTGCCCTTTAGTAACAAACTTTAAGTCGTCTTTATCAAAAGGGTTAATTTTTGTTAAAACAGTAGCATCTTTAAAAATGGATGCTCTTTTTTCAATTTTAACTCCAACTGTTTCGTAGTCTGAATTATTAAATGATGATGCAATTCCAGCATCTTCTTCTACTAATACTTCAAACCCTTTTGCAATAAGTAGCTTGGCAATATTTGGGGAAATAGCTACTCGCTTTTCACCAGTTTGTGTTTCTTTTAATACACCTATTTTCATTTATGTAAGGTTTTATTTGTGATGTTTAAAATATATAAATTATAAATTTGAAAAAAAAATCGAAGGGTTTGAGGGAAAAACAAACTAGTTAAAAAACTAGTTTTACGAAAGGAAATATTTTTAGTAGAATGGAAAAAATTAGTAAAAATACAAATTAGAATTACACTAAAAATAAATGTTATAGTTGATAAATATTCTTTCATACTTTTAAAAATAATTAGGTAAATATAAGGAAATATTTAGGGTTTATGGGTGATGATAATTACAATTTTATGCAACATTAGTTATATTTTGCAAATATTATATTTTATGTAAAATTTAATGCTAAATTTTCATAATTGAGTAGTTATATTATCTAATTTTAAGTTAACCATAAATAAAAGTAAAATAAATTTTCATTCACGTTTTTTTTGAAGTATACTTGTAAACTATCAAAAAATAAATGGACATTAAAATCACTTTTTTAGGCACTGGAACTTCACAAGGAATTCCAGTTATTAATTCCACACATCCTGTTTGTTTGTCTGATGATAAGCGTGATAAGCGTTTGCGTGTTTCAATTTCAATAGAATGGGACACATTTGTTTATGTTATAGATTGTGGTCCCGATTTCAGGTATCAAATGTTGCGTGAAAATGTTACAAAAATAAATGGCGTTTTATTTACACATGAACACTCAGATCATACCGCTGGATTAGATGATTTACGTCCTTACAGTTTTCAGCTTGGAGCTGTTCCTATTTATGCACATAAACGAGTACTTTCTAATTTAGAGAGTAGATTTAATTATATTTTTAACGATGAAAATAAATATCCAGGTGCGCCAAGTGTACAGCAAATTGAAATTAAGAATACTTCCTTTTTAATTGAAAATTTAGAAGTTACACCAATTGAAGTTCAACATGGAAAACTTACTATTTTTGGATTTAGATTTAAAAATATTGCATATTTAACTGATGTTAAAACCATTTCTGAAGAAGAAAAATTAAAGCTTAAAAATTTAGATGTTCTTATTATTAATGCAATTCGTCATAAACCGCACCGCTCTCATTTAAATTTAGACGAAGCTTTGGCTTTGGTGAATGAATTAAAGCCGAAAAAAACATATTTAACACATATTAGTCATCATTTAGGTTTTCATTCAGAAGTAGAGAAGTCATTACCTAAAAATGTATATTTAGCTTATGATGAGCTAGTTATAGTAATTAAAAATTAGATGTTTACTTCAGGTTTATATAGTTTCTTAAATTTGAAGTGAGAATTTGATCTAACTCTTTTTCATTTCCAATAGTTGTTTCGGTAAATAAAATTCCAAAAATGGGATATTCATTAAAATCCACTTTTCGCAAATTCATTGGTTTCTCAAAATCTTTTAATACTTGTTCATAGTTAAAGGATGCTATTTCATTTTCTGAAAACCCAGAGTTATTATTGAGTATAACAATACTATACTTTTTGCCTTTTCGGACTTTTAATATTTCTTCCCAATTAGGTGTTTTATTTTTTAGAAAATATTCATAAGAATTTATTCCATAAGCATACCATGATAAATCTCCAGTTGTACACCATCCACCAAACCTTAGCGGATTTACTTCAATTGGAATTACCAAGCCTTGGTTCGTAATTCGTACTTCCACATGAACTGGAAAATTGCTTAATCTTGCTTTTTCTCTAATTATTTTAAGAAATTGTTCTATTTCTTCAATGTTATTTTCAATTATTTCTTTTGAAGTTGTGTAAACTCTATCACTAACATCTTTTCCCGATGAAAAAATATGATGGAGAATGTTTAATACAATTGGTTTTCCATCTTTATTAAAATAACAATCAATAGCATATTCTTCACCTTCAATGCATTCTTCTATAATAAAATAATTGGTATTTAAAACTTCATTAGGGTAGAAGTCCTTAATATGTGTTATTTCTTGCTTAATTTTTTCTAAAACTTTTTTCCATTCTAAAGGTTTATCAACTTTATGAACGCCTAAACTAAAAAATCCGATAGCTGGTTTTATTATAAATGGGAATGGCAGTTTATCAATAGAAATACTGTCTAAATCTTGAAATTTCACTCCTAAAAAGAAGTAATTAGGATATATATCCTGTACTAATTCTCTAAATAATATTTTGTTTTTAAAAACTTCAATTTGCTTTGGAAATTTAGAGAAGTTTAAGTTTTTTTCAACCCAACTAATTGTATTTTCAGAATTAGAATAGATAGGGTGATTTGGATTTTTAGAAATTAGTTGAATTGCTTCGCTTTCTTGTAGCCAATTCAATGTTTCATCAGCAATCATTTGTTTTGCTTCAGTAGTAGCTACAATTTTAAAGTTATTTTCTTTTATAGTTTTAATAAGAAATTTTGAAACATAAGGTTTGTCAATTAATATCATTTTTAGTTAATTTTAAATTGAAGCAAGTATTCACTAATTTATGTGGTTAAATTACATAGTTTAAATATACATCAAATAGGGCAATTTTTTTCTTGTTGAAGTTTTATAAACCGTGTATTATTATTATTATTATTATTATTATTATTTGATTGCAATAGGTAAGGTTTTTTTTAAAAAAATATAATATAAAAAAAAGCCCATCAAAATTTGATGGGCTTCTACAATTTAAAAAAGGTAATTAATATATATTAAATTACTTTTACATTTACTGCGTTCAATCCTTTTTTACCTTCTGTTAATTCGAATTCTACCTCATCACCTTCGCGAATTTCGTCGATTAAACCAGAAATGTGTACAAAATGTTCTTTGTTTGAACCTTCTTCACTAATAAATCCAAATCCTTTTGTTTCGTTGAAGAATTTTACTGTTCCTTTACTCATTATATTGATATTAAAAATTATATTAGTTGCAAATGTAATGTTTTTTTATAATAAAAACATATATTTTAAAATAAATTATTATTGTTTGATTAGTAACGCTTATTTATAATAATAAATACAACCAATAAAATTGATTATTTAGGTATTAAGCTTGGTTGTTTTCTTGATGTTTATTGAGGTTGTATATTTGATTATTCAAAGATATTTTGTTTTTAAAATTCTAGTTTAATAGCACGTAAATCAAAAGTATTTAACTTTACAATTTCATTATTTAAAATTTCAATAGTCTCACTATTATTTTTCAGGTACGAATTTAATATCCGTTTTACATCATTATTGTCTTTTTGAGATTCAATAATATCATAATAAGCATCAATAGAAGTTAGCTGTTTTTCTTTTTCAGCATAGCCAAATCCTTTGTATATTCCGTTTAAAATTAATACATAAGCAAGTTCATTAGTTGTTCTTCCTTTTTCTTTAATAATAAAATTTTCAGATTGGAATTTAACAGAATTAATGGCTTCTTTTACGCGTGTATTGTACAAATCAACAGTTTCTTCTTCTTTGCAAACACCTCTACATTTTTTAAGTTGATAATGAAAACAACTAGATACATTGGGTTGTAAATGACAGTATTTTGGACATAATTGAAACTCTTCGCATAATTTTTCTAAGAAATTACGACATTCTGTAGTGTTGTAAAATTTCATTAAGGGGTTTGAAATTGTTTTTAACTTGTTGTATGCCAAATGTATAATTCCATTTCTATCTTCGTAACTAAACAAACCTAAACTTTCGGAAGTTCTTCTTTGTGCTCTGTTATATTTGGGGAATATTTTTTTTATTTCTGAAGATTCTAAAAGTAGCGCCAATAATTCACTGCCAGTTTCTTTAAAAGTTACGTTAGAAGTTTCTAAACACATAGTAACTTCCTTTTTTGCTTTATCGTAAAAATGACTG
>TARA_R110001583_G_scaffold178457_5_pt1 | contig 71269 bp, 64 predicted proteins | sample TARA_R110001583 | Tara Oceans TARA_R110001583 (sample SAMEA4398432) | marine metagenome | biome: Polar Biome; feature: [MES] marine water layer (ENVO:01000295) within the mesopelagic zone...; material: water (ENVO:00002006), including particulate matter (ENVO:01000060) such... | reverse complement strand
ACGACGTTATTGATTATTTAGACCTCTTAAAAAGATCATATATTTGATTCTTTTGGTATAACTACTAGCTCCGCAAGATGAGCTTTAGTATCTACCTGAGCGTTTAATAGGGCGATTCTGGTTCGTAAAAAGGTTCGTAAAAAACATTCACTTTCTAGTATCAATACATGGAGAGAAGATAAATCAGCTGCTAATTGAGTGATTTATCTAGCCATCACTAGGGCATATCGTTTACCTTAGTACTATTCAAATATTCATGGAAAATAATATTGCAGCCCATTATTCAAATAACAGATGTTAATAAGGTTTATGCCACTGGTTTTCAAGCACTTAACAATATTAACTTAGCGATAAAACCCGCTGAAATTTTTGCCTTGTTAGGACCAAATGGTGCAGGTAAAACGACACTTATTAGTACTATTTGTGGCATTGTTGATGCGAGCTCTGGTCAAATTACCGTTGATGGTAAAGATATTGTCTCAGGTTACCGACATACGCGTGGGCTTATTGGTTTAGTGCCGCAAGAATTAACCACAGATGCCTTTGAAACGGTATGGACAACTGTTTCATATAGTCGCGGATTATTCGGCAAAAAACCAAATTCGGCTTTTATCGAGAAAACACTTAAGTCCTTGTCACTTTGGGATAAAAAAGACAACAAATTGATTGAGTTATCTGGTGGTATGAAACGCCGGGTAATGATTGCTAAAGCACTATCCCATGAACCTGCCATTTTGTTTTTAGATGAGCCTACCGCGGGTGTTGACGTAGAGCTGCGTAAAGATATGTGGCAATTGGTCCGACAATTACGTAACGACGGTGTGACTATTATTTTAACAACACATTATATTGAAGAAGCTGAAGAAATAGCAGACCGCATTGGTGTCATTAAAAATGGTCAACTTATTTTAGTTGAAGACAAAGTAGCGTTAATGAATAAATTAGGTAAAAAACAATTGATCCTCGATTTAAAAGAGCCGTTAACTGAGATACCGTCAAGTCTGGCCGATTTTAATTTACAGATTAAGAATGAGGGAATGCAATTAATTTATAGTTATGACACCGCCAATGAGTACACAGGAATTTCTGTTTTACTTCAGCATTTATCAACTGCATCCATTGCCTTCAAAGATATCAAAACAGATCAAAGCTCGTTGGAAGATATATTTGTCTCATTAGTAAGGGAAACAACATGAGTCGTTATTCAGTTGCAGCTATTTATAAATTTGAAATGGCCCGCACAAAACGTACTCTGTTTCAAAGTATCATCTCTCCCGTGATTTCAACGTCACTGTATTTTATTGTGTTTGGCTCTGCTATTGGTTCTCGTATTACTGAAATAGATGGCGTTAGCTACGGTGCCTTTATTGTGCCAGGTTTAATTATGTTATCGCTATTAACTCAAAGTATTTCTAATGCGTCATTTGGTATCTATTTTCCTAAATTTACCGGAACTATTTATGAATTACTTTCAGCACCCGTATCTTCTTTTGAAGTATTGGTAGGTTATGTAGGCGCGGCAGCGACTAAGTCGATTTTGTTAGCATTAATTATTTTAGCAACAGCACATTTTTTTGTTCCTCTTGAAATTATGCATCCATTTTGGATGTTATTCTTTTTAGTCATTACTGCTGTAACCTTTAGTTTATTTGGTTTTATTATCGGCATTTGGGCAGATAACTTTGAAAAGCTACAAGTAATACCGCTTATTGTTATTACCCCACTGGTTTTCTTAGGTGGCACTTTTTACTCGGTCAGTATGTTGCCACCGTTCTGGCAAACGGTAACGCAATTTAACCCGGTATTTTATTTAATTAGTGGCTTTAGATGGAGTTTTTATGAAGTGGCTGATGTCAGTTTAATAACAAGTCTTTGTGTGATGATGGGCTTTTTAGCTTTTTGTTTATTAGCCGTTACGTGGATATTTAAAAGTGGTTACCACATAAAACAGTAATATCGGCAACAGCTTTAAGCTAAATGTGATTAAATTCTAATTGTTGCTTCTATTATAAATTTTTAATCGCCTATCAACAAACTGGTTTTGATAAGCGATTAAAATATTATAGTGTTATGAATAAAAAATATCATCAAGAAGATTTAACAACCAGCGATGTAGTGGATTATTTTGTGAACGTTTGTGCCAGGCAACAATAACATCAAAGCCAGGAGGGTTCTCTTCCATTTCAATGGCAACCAACTTTGAGTCTGGTAACAATCTCGCCGGCAGAAAAGCAATAGTATTAGTTGCTTCTATTATTGCTGATGCTGACGAAAAGCTTGGCAGAGACATTAAAACATTTCTTTTCAAGTCTTTTTTTGCAAACCATGAATCATGCGAGCCTTTCAGGTTTGGTCGAGAAGGTGAAATAACGATTTGTGGAAGTTGTGCTATTTCTTTTAGGCTGTATTTCGTATCGCGATATATTGAGTTCTTACCGGTGACACATACATGGTGATCTTCAAATAAGCGCATATGGGGATAACCTTCTGGAATAAACTCAGGGAAGGTAAATACCAAATCAAGCTCACCTGTGACCATTAGTTGATTTAAATTGTCAGACTCGAAATCCCTAATGATAACTTTCAGGTTCGGCGCTTGTTTATTCATTTGCTTTAGTAATAAGGGCAAAATAGTGACTAAGGCATAATCAGAAGTGCTTATCTGTAAAACCCCCGATAATTCAGCGGGATTAAATTGTTCACCCGCTATCAAATTATCAATATCTGAAAGTATATTATTGACCTTATGTTCCATTTTTTCAGCAACAGGGGTGGGGATCACCCCATTATTGGTTCTAATGAACATTTCATCATCGAAGGTGTTTCTTAATTTTTTCAGTTGTTCACTAATCGCTTGTTGAGTTAAGCCCATTAAGTTTGCCACTTTAGATAAATTTCTTTCCTGCAGTAGCAACTGAAAAACACGCAGTTGTTTTATATCAAGCCTATTGATACCACTAATATTTGTATCCTCAACAAGTTTATATTGTTTTTGTTTGTATGGAATAGAGTTTAGCATATATCCCATCAAAGTCATTAGTAGCAAACAGACAACCAGTTTAAGCAACTTAAATGAATCGCCATTTAATTTATTTTAATTTTTATCACATTTACGGAAATCAATAGAATGAAATTTTCACCCTTATTTAAAGAAACATTATTAGGCCCATACACCTTAAAGAATCGTATTGTTCTACCACCATTGACACGTTCACGAAGTGATCAGCCAGGTAATATTCCTAATCAATTGATGGCAGAATACTATTCGCAACGATCGGGTGCTGGTTTTATGGTAACCGAAGGAACTCAAATAGAACCCAGAGGGCAGGGTTACGCATGGACACCGGGTATTCATAGCCCTGAGCAAGTGGCTGGCTGGAAAAAAGTGACCAAATCTGTACATGACGCGGGTAGTATTATTTTCTGCCAATTGTGGCATGTTGGGCGAGTTTCTCACACGTCATTACAACCGGATCAGCAAGCGCCTGTTGGCCCATCGGCATTAAAAGCCGATGCGGTTAAAGTTTTTATTGAAACAGCGCCAAATGAAGGGGCTTTGGCCGATCCAAGTGAGCCAAGAGCGCTATCTACTATAGAAGTTGAAGAGCTTGTGCAGATGTATAAACAAGCGGCAATTAATGCCAAAGAAGCAGGCTTTGACGGCGTTGAATTACATTGTGCTAATGGCTACCTTGTGAATCAATTTATCTCTGAACACAGTAATGATCGAACAGATAAATACGGCGGAAATTTAACAAATCGTTTACGTTTTCTTAAAGAAATAACTGAAGCAGTTGCCAGTGTTATGGGGCCAGATAAAGTCGGTGTAAGGTTTGCACCATTATTTGAAAGTACAGATGAAGTTAGAGTGTATTTAGGTTTAGTTGAAAGTGACCCTCATCTAACATATATTGAAGCGATTAAAGTGTTAAATGACATTGGCATTGCTTATTTATCACTTGCTGAAGCTGACTGGGATAATGCACCAGATTTACCTGAAGACTTTTATAAAGACGTCAGAAAAACCTTTGCTGGCTTAATTATGTATGCAGGTAAATATACCCCAGAAAAAGCGCTTCGAGTATTGACTGAAGGTAATGGTGATATTTTTGGTTTTGGACGACCATTTATTGCTAATCCAGATTTACCTGAACGCATTAAACATGAATGGCCATTAAATGAAGCGGATCCAGCGAGTATGTATGGCGGAACCAGCAAAGGCTATACCGATTATCCTGTATACCCGTCCCACCTCAATATACAGTTTCAGAGTTAAGCTCGGAAATCAGATCAAGGCGCGATACGAAGATAATGGCTGTTCAGGAGAATCTCCTACATTTTCTAATAAGTTACATCCGTGTAGCGTCCTTATCAAGTAGTGCAACGCAGGACTGGTTTTCTAGCTTAGCTCCCTACGGTCAAGCTGATAAAGGGTCATCTCCTGCGTTATGGATTTCAATTTTATAATCTCAAATGTATGCTTTGGGTGATTTGTACAAAGTTTTAAAAGGAGGGACTTCTCATTCTCCTGAAGAACTGAAAAAGGTGATAGCGACATTGGATAACTTTACAAGTTCTTGATTAATATATACAGGTATAATGGTTTTTTGTTCAAATACTAACTTTTTATCCTGCAATATAATTCACAAAATTCTCGTTTAACATTATTATCCTTTTTTTTAGGAATGTGTTATATTTTCACCGTAAAATCATATGATTATCAAATTAAATCAAAGAGTAACAGTGTGTTTTTTTAGCTTTTAATTATGAAGAGTTAAAAAGTTTATGCTAAATGCGCGATAATAAGCGTTATATTTTTTATAGAGAGTATCGTCGCTGATGCAAAAGAACAGGAAGTTTAAATTCGCGTATAGTGCTTTAACTATGGAGTTAGATAACTATATATGCCCCCTTAATTGGGCGCTGGTTGAATAAATATAGATGAATCATTTTTTTGAAGAAATATTATCTGACTTGAAATCAAAAGCTTTATCTCTCAAAAAGGGCGGTATGCTTTTTCTTCAAAACGATGAAACCATAAATATGTATTTCATAAAAGAAGGGCGACTAAAATTACAAAGAGAAACGCTAGAAGGATTAACTATTATCCAACACGTTGCTTTTAAAGGTGAAATTATTGCTGAAGCATCTTTATTTTCACAAAATTATCATTGTTCAGCTCTTGCGGATACAAATACAGACGTTAGTTATATTAGAAAAATAGACTTATTAAACTATCTTGATAGAAATCCTACCGCAATGAGACAATTATTAGTGCTATATGCTGATCAAATAAAGAATTTACGTGCTCTTAATGAAATAAAAAATATCCGCTCCGCAAAAGAACGAACTCTTGCTTTTCTAAGAAGTGAAATGGATGCAAATAGTGAGGTTAAATTATCTATTTCATTAAAAGACGTAGCTTATCGAATTGGTCTTTCTCATGAGGCTTTTTACCGAACTTTAAAGGATTTTGAGACAACAAAATTGATTATACGACATAAGCAATTAATAAAATTGTTATAACCAAATTGGTATGATTTCAATCATATGCAATGTGCGAATATTAAAATAAAATGAAAACGTTTTGGTAAACTAGCCAAGACATTACACAAAGGAAATATTTTGATGAAAAAGCTACTTATAATGACTTTAACTTTACTGGTAATCAACCCTTGTTATTCAATAGAAAAAGCAAGTGAAAAACGCCTAGATGAGGTGGCACAACGAGGTGTTTATGTTATGCCATTCGATTTAGAGCAAACCACGCATGTCTTTTTTAAAGCAAAGAAAGGTGGCGTGCAAAAAGTTATTGTAAAAAACATTAAAGATACGGCTCAAATCAGACTAATTCGCGAGCATTTATTTAAGGTTTCTCGTGAATTTCAGCAAGCGGATTACTCTGACCCTGCAAAAATTCATGGTGAGAATATGCCAGGATTAGAGGCGATCAGAAATGCAAAACCAGATCAAATTAGCATTCTATATAAAGATTTACCAAACGGTGCAGAAATTACCTACTCAACAGATATACCCATAATGATTACTGCCATTCACCAATGGTTTGATGCCCAGCTAAATGACCATGCCCGTCATGCGACTTCAGGACACGCTAGTCATAAAATGCATAATAAAGAAGGGCATCAATCACATAAATAAGCCTAACGCCAAAATCAGACGCTTTTTATGGCATCTGATTTTGACGTAATTAAACATAATTAAATATGACACTCATTGTAAATTACCTTAATAACACAACATCAGTATTTTGATAACCCATTAGAAATCATAATTAATATTTCTGATGGTAATAGAAGATAAGCTAAATAAATAATTACGTGGCAATAACTAGGGCAATAAGCCAACTCCATTTAGTAGTACCACAAGATAGTCAATTAGAGCATTGGCACAAACAAGGATGGTCTTCGACAACAAAGAAAGAAGTTGATGCTACACGTTTCGTTTTTGAGTTAGATTTGAAGCAATCTCAAGCCTTAATGGATAGTATAAAAAACGATACTAGTTCAGAGGTAACGGAAAGAAAATCTAGGCGTTATCTTAACGATCTTTATAAAATATAGTTTCATTTAATAATGAAACAGGCTTGGAGGTTATAATTGAGTGAGCTTACTCAAGATACGTTTATTCATATCTCTCCATTAAAAAGCATGAGCAGGAGCAGGAGCCTAAGGTAGGAATAAATACCAGTGATTTTTTGCCTACTCATTCTTAATATGCTCTAAATCAACGTTAAACACGGTGACAGATGCTTTAATTTAGCTATAAATAAAGGAATTGTGGTGTGAATCAAAATGATACATACTGGCTATACATTTTCATATCAGAATAATAACAATGAATGTTGATGATTTAAATTACTCGCAAAAACAGCGTCTTGCTTATATCGATTTTAAGCTGTTATTTTCTGGTTGTGTAACGCGTAACGAAATAGTCCAACGATTTGAGCTGGGTTTAGCTGCTGCCTCTCGTGATATAGCATTGTATAAAGAGCATGCTCCAGGCAACATGGATTATGACAACGTTAATAAAAAGTACTTAATTAAGTCATCATTCAAACCGCTATATACGCATGACCCTCGTAAAACATTAATCAAATTAGCCAACAATATTAGTGATGGTTATGACGCAATTATCGATGTTCAATTTCCGATAGAGTCGCCAAGTCAGTTAAATGTACCCGACATCTTTGTGGTAGCTAGGCTTTCTCAAGCTATCATCAACCAAAAATCAGTAAGCATTATCTACACCTCGCTATCCAGTGGTTCAGCTGCAAGAGAGTTAGTGCCTCATTCTATTGTGGATAACGGCCTAAGGTGGCATGTACGTGCTTTTGATCGAAAGTCTCAATCTTTTAGAGATTTTGTTTTAACCCGTATTTCAAAAGTTACAATTCAAACACAGAATGTTGAAAGCTTTGAGGATAAACTTGAAGATAATCAATGGATGCGAATGATGCCACTACAAATTGTGCCTCATCCCAACAACGTTAAACATCCGACTGCGATTGAATTAGATTTTGGTATGGATGGTGGACTGCTTGAATTAAACGTAAGAGCAGCAATGGCAGGTTACCTACTAAGACGTTGGAATGTAGATTGTACTGAAGAAGCATCACTTACAGGCGGCGAATATCAACTTTGGCTTAGAAACAGACAAACACTTTACGGTGCTGAAAACTTAGCAATAGCACCTGGTTATACAAATTAATAAAAGTGAATAAAAAGGAATTATAAGATGGAATTTTTAGCTTCGTTTTTCATTGAAACGAATACTGTACTTGTAGTCTTAGCTGCAATTATCTTTTTTGCAGTATATCAGTACTGGGTATTTTCAAAAAAAGTAAATCCTATTATCAAAGAGTTTAATAGGATCAATAAAATCCTAGCTAAATCTGGACATTCAAAAGTAGAGTTTTGTGCTTTTTATGATTCTAAATTTAATGATTTGATGTCAAAAACCACCTATCTAAGTAACTCTTGGAGAGAGTTTAATGAAACATTACTAATACCTTATGTTGATTTCGAGCCAGAGGATGAAAACGAAAGGATCCTAAACACTCACCATACATCAACATATTTTAACCAACGCTACATATTGTGGTCAAAAGTCAATATGCGTTGGTTTAATACTCTTCCTAATATACTCACAGGGCTTGGTATTGTAGGTACTTTCATTGGGTTAGTAGCAGGGATTTATATTGCGTCTCCAGGTCTAAGTGCAGATAACATTGAAGAAGCAAAACACGCATTAGATGTTCTTTTATCAGGCGCTTCATTAGCATTTTTAACCTCAATTGCAGGTTTGTTATCATCAATGATTTTTTCTAAAGCTGAAAAAAATAAAATCCATGAATTTGATAAGTTATGCCAAGATTTTGTGTCGGAAATTGATGAGCGAGTAGAGTACTTTTCTGCCGAGCGTCTATCAAATAAGGTACTGCAAGAATCTAAAAAGCAATCATTTGCACTTGAAACCTTTGCAAATGACTTAGCCGTTACGATGGGCCAAGTTATGCAGGAGCAAGTTGCGACACCTTTAGTAGAAGCGATTAATGAATTAACTGAAAACCAAAAATCAGCAAATGATGAAACCATTGAAAAAGTAATGGAGGAGTTTGCAGCTTCAATTTCAGGATCAGCAGGTGTAGAGATTAAATCACTTGCTGAGACTATTAAAACTATTAGCAACAAACTTGAAGAACAATTAGTTGCTTTATCAGAAGGCCATAAGTCTATGAATGAAACAGCAACGTTCATCATGACTGAAATGACTAATGTTGCGGAGAATGCATCGAGTAAAATTAATGATTTGTCTGGAGAACTTGGAAATGCGGTTACTGCTCAAAAAGGTTTAAATGAAAGTAATGGTGAGTTACATGAAAGAATTAAAGAAACCGTATTTACTGCTGGAAATGTCATAGAGAAAACAAACGATGTTTTAGAAAATGCTAATTCAACCGTTGAGAAACAAAGCGAGTTAATCGCTCAATCTAATAATATTGCTGAGCAATTTGCCAATACAGCTAAGAGTATTGAACAGACACATGTATTAATCTCGGAGACACAAGAGCAAATAAAACAAAACTGGAAAGATTACCAAGATAGGTTTACCTCTGTAGATGAGTCTTTGGGTAACATGTTTAATAACTTAAATGATGGTATGTCTCAATATGCTCGTTCTACAAATGAATACCTTATTGAATTAGATAAGCATGCTGCCAAAGTAGTCAAAGAGCTTGCCTTTGCATCCAAAGAAATAAGTGAATCCATAGAGTCTTTAGGTGATGGCTTAGAGCAACATAGTAGTGATTTTATGAAGAAGATCACCTCAGCGACAGTTAGTGAAAAGAAAGTGGCCATTCAATAAAGGATTAAGCAATGAGTCAACATGATTTATTAGAAGACGAAGGAGCTGGCTATCTTATTTCTGTAAGCGATATGATGTCTGGCTTATTATTTATATTCATCATTACGTTGGTGGCTTTTATTATCAACTTCCAAGACGCAATACAAAAACAAAAGAAAGTAACACGCACACAAACAGAGATTGTTAAAAGGTTTACTAACTTAGATGAAACCAGAAGTGATTTACTATTGCTATTGAAGAAAAAACTAGAAAATGAAAATATAATTGTAGAAATTGATTCTGAACATGGCGTATTAAGACTAACAGAGAATGCTGTACAGTTTAAAACTGCAAGTGCGTCATTAGACGAACAAAATGAAACTAACCTTAAAACTATAGGCTCTGTTTTAGATGCCGTAATTCCATGTTACGCAAGTAACCCACCAACTCATCATAATTGTGAAAGCTTTGAAAAAATTAATGGAAAAATAGATTCTATTTTTGTTGAAGGTCATACCGACAACGTACCTATGAACTCTTCTAAATACAAAGATAATTGGGAGCTGTCAGCTAGCCGAGCAATAACAGCATATCGAGTTTTAATACCAAATACAGTACTAAATCAAATAGTAAATACTAATCTTCAACCAATTTTTTCAGTAAGTGGTTATGGAGAAGGTAGACCAGTAACAGGGCACAGTTATTCCTACCCTAAAGCAGACCCTACCAATAGACGGATTGATTTACGCTTTATAATGACGCCACCTTCATTAACTGATGTTCAAACAAACATTAATACGGAAAGGGTTGATTAATGTTTGCAAAAGCAGCTTTAAAGTCACTTGAAATTGAAAGTTGGAATACTCCACCTGCTCTCAGGGAATCCCTATTGGTAAAAGCGACAAATGATATCACCAAAATATCTATCGATTGTACTATAGAAGTTCCTTCTAAAATTACACTTTTACAGATATACAGCCGTCTCAAAGTTGCATTTTTATCTAAAAACATATCATCTTTATCACGTTATGATATTAATCACTCCCCTTGGGTATTGTTTGATCAGTTTGATGATGACAAACCACTAATTAAGCGATGGCGTTTTATGAGTTTTTATAAAAAACTCACTAATAACGTTGATAATTACAGGTTTATCATGGCTTTTTATAATGCGTATTTGTTTTCTTATCCGTATAAAGAGAAGTACATTGCTGAAGTGCAAAATCATATTAAGCAACTATTTAGCAACAGTAAAAATAGAAAAGTTTCACGGTTATCTGTTGAGATACTTAGACGTAATACACTTGACCTTAATGCACATCTGGCGATTATTGAACACGTGGTACGCACTGGTAAAATTGAACTGGAATTATCAACTAGAGGCTTAGTTGGTGGTTTTAGCACAAGTAAATTTACGTTAGCTATTTTCAGTGAATACCTTAGTAACTTCAAAAACTATATCAACACGAGTTCATTCAACCAAAAAATGAACTTGATTTCTAACTTAGTTAATTTTTCTCAATTGGATGAGAAGTTACGTTATCCAGAATTTAGAATAGAAATTGCAAACTCAATATTAACTTCCTTGCATAATATTCAAATACAACCAACCGTTAAAGATGATCTTAAAACCTTCTTTTTGACGCATTATGGTGATCCACGAGTCGAGCTAACTGGTTGGCATGGCGTTAGTGAAGAAGCTAGAAGAGTATTCCAAAGTTGGTTAGTTGAAAAAACAATGGAAGATTTTTTCGGCTTACTTAGTCATGTTGCTGAAACTCAATCAGATTCAGATAGGCATTGGCGTTATCGTAAACGATTTTGGAATGCCTACCTTAAAAAGGGTTACATAGAAGAAGCATGGGTTGCGCTAGGACCAAGGGCATACGAGCAAGCTCCAAATTACATTAAAGGTAGAAATAATTACGCGACACTATCTGGCGGAGACGCTAAACATAGTGTGCTTATTATGAGAATAGGTGAACTCATTGTTACAGAATGGAGTCACTCAGGCAGTTATCGTGTATGGCATTCAGAACAACTAGCACCCGTATTTTATAAGAAACACTATAACCGTGATGATGTAATAGCTAGTAGTGATCATACTGGTTCTCATCATGGTAACGAGCAAGGTGGTTGGCAAGAAAGGTTATCTTCACACATACGTGATTATACCAGCCTCAAAGTTTCAGCAAAGGACTACATGAATGACTAGTAAAGCAATTTTAAATTGGATCAGAACTGAAGATGGCTTTGAGTTTCAGGTTGAGTATGCAAACAAGTATATTCAACCGAGTAGTTGGGGTCGTTACCAAATAAATAATGGTGATAGCCCTGTTCTAGTTGATGCGTTATTTAGAGAATGTGATGAATGTTACCGGCCAAATTTTCTGGACGATAAAGTGATTTGCTCTGATCAATTTATAGCTACGCTAACTGAGATTGAAACCAAGCAACTGAGTTTATCGCCAGTTAGTCATGCAAAATTAAAAATCAGTGCAGAAGGGTTAATAAGTCGTCCAGGCTTTAAACTCAATTATCGATTATTACGCCCAGAAGGAAGACCTTTTTTAGGTGCAAAAATAAACGGCGCAATATTACAATTTGGCGCAGAACAACAGCTCATTTTAGACCCTATTTATAGCATTATAAAACGTATTGATTACTTCAATACTGTTCCTGCACATGACATGAATGAACGATTTGTCAGGTGGGGGGAAGTTCAAGAACTTTTGCCTGAAAATTCAATTGTTGAAGGGCAATTAAGTGCTATTACTATATGCCGGGCCGACAGGCTAACTCTAGACATAAGAGAACATGGCGCATTCAATCCTTTATTGATAAAACCAAGCGCTGAAAAGGCATGGGATGTACAAAGTCAGTCTGATGTTGAATATGCTATTCCCAAAACAAAACAAAAAGAATTCGAACAGCAATTTAAAAAGTGGAACGATGCTAAGAGTAGCTATGCAATTGGTAACGGAACTTATGTTGTATTACCAGAAAGAGTTAGCAAAGTTTTAAATGTAATAAAAGAATTTCAAAAGAAACCATCTGAACAGCGCTTAGCCTTCGTTGCGAATCCTCATCAATATATAAACGAAGCTCTAGATTTAGATGAAACACCTGAAGAACTAGAGTCTCTATTTGTAGAAACGCCCGAATTTATTAGTCAACGAATCGAACAAATAGGTATTTGGGAGCCAAAGTTGTGCGCATACGTCGTCAAAAGAGATGGTGACTGGGTCCCAGATGATGAAATGCGTTTGTTCTTTCCTATTGAAGACATGATGGTGAACTTCACTGTTGATGAAATGAAAGAACTATTAGAGTTGATAAAACCTGCTTTAGATGAAGAACAAGAAAGCCTAAAATTCAAAACCCTGACCATTCCCGTAACACTAGAGGTCAAAAACTTACTCATTAAAATGCTCAAACCCTTTGAAGATACAGGTGACAAACTCGATTTTGCATTAGCAGTGCAAGCACCTATTTTGAAAGATAATATTGAAGAAGTAGACTTTGAGATTTTAAAGAAAAGCCCACGACCAATACTTCCAGAAATACCAGAGCGATTAAAAACCACAAGTTTGTATGAGCATCAAAAATTTGGTTTAGCTTGGTTAGCTAACCATTGGCAGAGTGGCTCTATTGGCGCTTTATTGGCTGATGACATGGGCTTAGGTAAAACGATTCAAGCACTTACCTTTATGGCGGGTATTAAGCAGTTAATGGAAACTAACGACTATCCAAATAAACCATTTCTAATCGTTGCCCCTTCAGGTTTATTAAAAAACTGGCAAGACGAAGCTAAAATTCACCTGCATCAACCGGGCATTGGTGAATTATATGAAGCTTATGGTCCAACCATAAGAAAACTGAAAGATTTAAATGTAGTAGAACGAAACGATACACTAACCAGTGCTGATTGGGTATTAACAACATATGAAACATTAAGAGACAAAATCAAATATTTCTTGTCAATTGACTGGGGAGTAACAATATTTGATGAAGCTCAAAAAATTAAGAACCCTGTTTCGCGTGTTACTGAAATGGCCAAATCATTATCTTCTGATTTTACGTTAATGCTAACAGGTACGCCTGTAGAAAATGAATTAGCCGACCTTTGGTGCATAGTAGATACCGCACAACCAGGTCTATTTGGTTCGTTAAGTCATTTTCATCGTGAGTATGCTAAACCCGCTGAATCAGATCCTGTTGAAGCTCAACGACTAAAAGAATTGTTAGTTGAACGTAGTACGCCTCCTTTGATGTTACGCCGTATGAAGGTTGATCATATAAAAGGCCTGCCAGAAAAAATCATCAAGGAAATCCCTGTAGTTATGCCTGAACTACAAGCATTAGAATATGAAAATATAGTTAAAGAGGTTCAATTAGAAAAAGGCAATGCAGGGGCTGTATTGAAGTTTATTCAAAAAATTAGAAAAGCCTCATTAGTTGCAGAAGAATTTGACGGCTCAGGAATAAACGATGGAGTTATTAAACGCTCTGCTCGGTTAACCGCGCTTATTGATATTCTGGATGATATAGCTCAAAAGGGCGAAAAAGCACTGGTATTTTGTGAGGCCATAGAGGTTCAAGAATATTTATCAGGCTATTTACAACAACGTTATCAGCTGAATAAACGACCGTTTAGAATTAATGGCCAAGTTGATGGAAACACAAGGAAAAAATATGTTGATGAATTTCAAAAAAGCCCTGAAGGGCAGTTCGATGTCATGCTATTATCTCCAAAAGCTGGCGGAGTAGGGTTAACTATTACTGCGGCAAATCATGTTATACATTTAACAAGATGGTGGAACCCAGCGGTAGAAGATCAAAGCACCGATAGAGCTTACAGAATAGGGCAAACCAAAACAGTTTATGTTTATATACCCATTGCTATTCATCCCAAATACGGTGAGAACTCGTTTGATGCGAACTTAAATAGATTGTTAAGTAAAAAACGTAACTTGAGCTTAAATGCATTGCTCCCTGGCACGGTTACAGACTCAGACTTTAACGAATTATATACGCAAACCTTAAATGGTTAGCGAAAACTAGGATTACCAATGGATCACAGCGCACACAACAAACTTATCTCTTTTATCTGGTCAATTGCTGACGACTGCCTGCGTGACGTATACGTACGTGGTAAATACCGTGACGTTATTTTACCTATGGTAGTGTTACGCCGTTTAGATACTTTACTTGAGCCTACTAAAAAAGCAGTGCTTGCCGAAGTAAAATTTCAAACAGAAGAAATGGATTCAACAGAGCTTGATGATGCACCTTTAATTGATGCGGCTGGTTATGTGTTTTACAACACCTCGAAATGGACATTAACCAGCATTAAAGAAACAGCGACTAATAACCGCCAAATAATTTTGGCTAATATTGATGAATACCTCAATGGTTTTAGTGCAAACGTAAAAGAAATTATAGAATGCTTTAATCTTAAAGCGCAAATACACCACATGGCCAGTAAAGATGTATTACTTGATGTATTAGAGAAATTTGTATCTCCTTATATCAACTTAACACCATATGACACAGAAGATCCTGATGGTAATAAACAGCCAGCCTTAACCAACTTAGGTATGGGGTATGTCTTTGAAGAGTTAATTCGTAAATTTAATGAAGATAATAACGAAGAGGCTGGGGAGCACTTTACCCCACGTGAAGTGATTGAATTGATGACACACTTGGTGTTTGATCCAATCAAAGCAGACTTACCATTAACACTGACGGTTTATGATCCAGCCTGTGGAAGTGGCGGTATGCTTACCGAAACACAGAACTTTATTAATGAAAAATATCCAGTAAAAAATACCACCCGGGATATTAATTTATACGGTAAAGAGATTAACGACGAAACCTACGCCATTTGTAAATCAGACATGATGATCAAAGGCAACGATCCTAAAAACATCAAAGTAGGATCAACACTATCTACCGATGAATTTGCAGGTAATCGTTTTGATTTTTGCCTTTCAAACCCGCCATATGGAAAAAGCTGGGCAAGTGAACAAAGGCATATCAAAGAAGGCGCAGATGTAATTGACTCTCGCTTTCAAGTGGTATTAGAAGATTACTGGGGCAATTTACCTAAAGAAGGTTTTGTTGATGCTACGCCTCGCTCATCTGATGGCCAATTACTTTTCTTGATGGAAATGGTAAGCAAGATGAAGCCAACAGCCACTAGTCCGTTAGGCTCTCGTATTGCTTCTGTTCATAACGGTTCAAGCTTATTTACTGGTGATGCAGGCTCAGGCGAAAGTAACATTCGTCGTTACATTGTCGAAAACGATATGCTCGATGCCATTGTGCAACTTCCAAATAACCTGTTTTATAACACAGGTATCACTACCTATATTTGGCTACTGAATAATAACAAACCTCAAAATCGCCAAGGTAAAGTGCAGCTTATTGAAGCCAGTTTATTATTCAAAAAGCTACGTAAAAACTTAGGCAATAAAAACTGTGAATTTACACCACAGCATATTAGTGAAATTACTCAAACATATCTTGACGCTGCGAGTGTTGAACGCAAGTTAAACCAAGATGAAGACCCAACGGGCATTGCCGCTAAAGTATTTAATAACGATGACTTTGGTTATTACAAAGTTAATATTGAGCGCCCTGACAGACGTAGTGCTCAGTTTAAGCCTGAGCTAATAGCGCCACTGCGTTTTGATAAAACTATACGTGAGCCAATGGAATACCTTTATGCAGAGCATGGCGATAAGGTTTACCAAACGGGCTTTTTTACCGCCAATGACAAAGCAATTGAGAAAGAAATTATCACCTGGTGTGAAGAAAACGATATTAGCTTGAACTCAAAAACGAAAGCTAAGCTGCTATCAACCGATACTTGGCAAAATGGTAAGTTGTTAGTTGAGCTTTCAAATAAACTGGCTGAAAAAATCACCCAAAAATATAACGATTACAACGTATTTAAAGTCGATGTAGAAGCACGCTTTAAAGACATTGCCGCAGATATTTTACACGCTATTAAATCAAACAAACGAAAAGCTTTTTACACAACCGTAATTAATGCAGTGAGTTGGTACGATGAAAATGCAGAAAAAGTGGTTAAGAAAATCGTTAAGTTCAAACAAGAAAAATTAGATGAATTACTGCACCACTTGGACTGTGAGTTAAGTGATATCGCCGATTTTGGTTATTACTCTACAAGTAATAAGAACGAATTTACTACCTATGAAAGCAATTCAGACTTACGTGATGCTGAAACGGTACCGTTAACTTATCTTGAAGAGGTAGATAGTAACAACAGTGAAATCCACCAATACTTCCTTGATGAAGTTCAGCCTCATGTGGCTGAAGCATGGATAAACCTGGATAGCACTAAAATTGGTTATGAAATTAGCTTTAATAAGTACTTCTATCAGCACAAACCACTGCGTGCTATGGATGAAGTTGCCACTGATATTATTAACCTTGAACAAAAAGCAGAAGGTTTGATAGCTGATATTCTAGGTGTTGATTTAGCTAAGGTTCAAGGAGAGTAACCATGGCTGAATTAGCTGCAATGCCAAAGTATGAAACATATAAATACTCAGGAATTGATTGGATTGGCGAAATACCTAATGAGTGGAATTTAGTTCCCGGTTTTAGAGCGTATAGTCAAAATAAACGTAATAATAAAGGCTTGAAAGAAGGGCGAGTTTTATCGTTAAGCTACGGCAATATTATAGTTAAACCGAAAGAAAAACTTGTTGGGCTAGTACCCGAATCATTTGAAACATATCAAATTGTCGAACCAGGTGATTTGATAATTCGTTGTATGGATCTTCAAAATGATAAAACCAGCTTACGTACAGGATTAGCAAAGGATCACGGAATAATTACTAGTGCTTATCTAAACCTGAAAATTAATGATAACTTTGATTCGAAGTTTTTATATTATTATCTTCACTCTCTTGATACGACCAAAGTGCTTTATAAGTTTGGCACAGGTCTACGCCAAAATTTAAGTTTCCAAGATTTTAATCGCTTACCAGTATTTGATATTCCTAAAAGCTTACAAACTGCCATTGTCAATTTCCTCGATAAAAAAACAGGGCAAATTGATGAAGCGATTGCCATCAAAGAAAAGCAAATAGGGCTATTAAAAGAGCGTAAGCAACTCATCATCCAAAAGGCAGTTACTCAAGGCTTAAATCCTGAAGCACCAATGAAGGACTCAGACGTTGAATGGATTGGTCAGACCCCTGAACATTGGGGAGTGTCCAAATTGAGGTATTTAGGTGTTACCCAAAATGGAATTAGTGCTGGGGCTGAATATTTTGGTTCCGGCCATCCATTTGTGAGTTACGGAGATGTTTATAAAAACCGTGAACTCCCACTAAAAGTTAAGGGTTTAGCTAAGTCTAGTATTAGAGATAGAAAGCAGTACTCAATTATAGAAAATGATGTTTTATTTACCAGAACATCTGAAACGGCTGAAGAAATTGGTTTTGCATCGATCTGCATGAAGACCATAGATGAAGCAACTTTCGCAGGATTTTTAATAAGATTTAGACCTTCAAATAAACTTTTTAAAGGTTACTCAAAATATTATTTTAATTCAGCAATGATGAGGGAATATTTTGTTAAAGAAATGAATCTCGTAATTAGAGCCTCTTTAAGCCAAGAATTATTGAAAAACCTTCCTGTACTTTTACCATCATTAGATGAACAAGAATTTATTTATAACTACTTAGAATGTGAAACAGGGAAGATTGAAGATGCAATAGATTTGCAGGTTCAACAAATAAAAAAACTCAAAGAATATAAAACTACGCTGATTAACAGTGCGGTAACAGGAAAAATAAAGGTATCGTAAATTATGGATAATACAAATTTAATCTCAAACCTATTAGGTGAACGCAGTAATTTCATATTAATTGGTTTAACCGGCAGAACAGGCTCTGGCTGTACAACTACGGCTAATTTACTAACAGATGAAAGTGGTGAATTAAAATTTCCTACGGCCAGTGAAGTTAATTATAAAACACAGCCATACTTCACAGGCATGGATACTAAACGATATGAAATTGTTCGAAAGTATGCCATTAAAAACAACGAACCCTTCAAAGTTATTAAAATTAGTGAGTTAATTAGCGCACAAATATTGAACCTTGAATTAGATGCTATAAAAGAATTTATCATGTCGGTAATTGATAAAGATCTGCATGGTAAGATTGATGACGTTTTAATAAAATCTGAATTTATTAAAAGTCAAAAAACATTTAGAAAGCTGTCTAAAGAATGTGGTTATTTCATAGATGGGACAAGTTCACTAGATCATGCTCTTAAAGACCTAGATATTTCAAAATGGTTTCAAGTAATTAACCAATTTACTTTGAAATTAAAAGAAGTACTGAAATCTGATTTAGCAAATAGTTATGTTCCTATTTATCAAGGCGCAGGTGATTCTATAAGGCGTACAAGAAAAATAACACCTAATTATAGAAAACAACCTTTTGAACCACAGGGATTGTTTGAGTTACCCAGAATGGTTAATCGATTAGTGAAATTTTTTCGTTATAAAGACAAGCAGTCGGGTAAGAAAACTTATATAGCCATTGATACAATCCGTAATCCGTATGAAGCTAAATATTTTAAAGATAGGTATGCCGCTTTTAACCTAGTTTCAATTAACGCACCAACGGATGATAGAAAAAAGTACCTACAAGACAAGTATAAATTTACTATCGATCAAATAAATGAAATTGATCAAAGAGAATCCGGTAAATTCCCTAGTAATAAAGAAGTTAACAACAAGTGCGGTTCATGTGAGCAAGAAGTAAAACAGCCTTCAGAACATGATAAATACGATGAGTTGATAATTTCTAATGTTAAACGCTGTATTGAAATTTCTGATATACATCTATTTAACCCAAGAAATGAACCCAAAAACCATAATGTTTTAAAAGCTCAATTAGCATGGTATTTAAGCCTAATTAAACACCCCGGTTTAATTACACCAACGCCACTAGAGCGGGTTATGCAAGTAGCTTTCACGGCTAAAATGAATTCTGGTTGTATCTCTCGTCAAGTAGGGGCTGTTGTTACTGATGATGACTACTCTATTAAGTCTGTTGGCTGGAATGATGTAGCTAAAGGACAAGTACCTTGTAATTTGCGCTCTCTTGAAGATTTAGAAAATTTCTCTAGTGATACTACATACAGTAAGTACGAGAGAACTAATGATAAATTTCGTGAGTATGCCGCAGCAGAATTAATAAAAATTAAAAAGTTAGGAAAAGAGGGACGTAATTTATCTTATTGCTTTAAATCGATTCAGAATAAAGTGGACAAAGAGAAAAACCAAGTTCATACCCGTTCTTTACATGCGGAAGAAAATGCCTTTTTGCAATTAGCAAAATATGGTGGTGTCGGTATTGAAGGGGGTAAGTTATTTACTACAGCAAGTCCTTGTGAGTTATGTGCTAAGAAGGCTTACCAATTGGGCATAAAAGAAATTGTATATATCGATCCTTATCCAGGTTTAGCTATCGACCATATTATCTCTATTGGGGTAAATCCTCCTAAGTTGATACAGTTTAGAGGCGCTGTTGGTAAAGCATATCATCAATTGTATGAGCCGCTAATGCCGTATAAAGATGAATTAAGTTACCTAGCTAATTAACAAGGAAGTTGTATGTCAGTTGTTGTCGCTAGTTGTACCCTAGATGAGTTATTTAGTAAAAATAGCATCACTAGCTCTGATGGCACTCGAATTTACGGTGAGTTAGCCATACCAGAGTATCAGCGCCCTTATCGTTGGGGCGAAGTACAAATTGAAAAACTGCTAAGTGATTATCAGTTATTTTTGAGCGACCTAGCAAATAGCGATACAAAATATGGCTATTACTTAGGCAGTGTTATTTTGCATCAGTCAGCGGAAAATGGTCTGTTAAATATCATCGATGGCCAGCAACGCTTAACTACGTTGGCATTGATTACCTATGTGCAAAGTTTGGCTCATAACGCAGAAAATCAAAGTCATTTTAGGTCAAGTCTGAGCTATGACTCTCCTGAGTCGCAACAACAAATCATCCAAAACCTTATGTGGCTGCAAAGTAATGGCTTAAATCGAATCACAACATTTGATGCCGCTAAAATTAATTTAACCATAGTGGTTACTCGCTCAGAAGATGATGCTTACCGTTTTTTTGAAACCCAAAATACTGGTGGCGTAAGACTGAGCGGCCCAGACATTATTAAAGCCCATCACCTTAGATCAATTGAACGCCACAACCAAAATGAGTTTGCCGCTAAATGGGAAGCCTTGGGTGATTTAAACCCAGTTGTTGGCTCTCTTGTTAAGGGACGCTATTGGCAAAAGCTTTATAACCGTAAGGTGCCTTCTCATCGTCAACCACATTTAGTAAGAAGTGCCGTAGTAACCGAACTTGGCGAAAGTACTAGTAAAGGTGATGATATTGCCTACGGACGATTTGAGAGAGCTTACTTGCCTGATGGCGGTCAAATTGATAAACAAGCACAGCAGGGTTATGAATTAAGACAGCCCTTAAATAGCGGTATTAATACCATTCATTACTTAAGTTATTTTGAGGAATTAAGAAGCAAATATCTCATTAGTAATAATACAAATGATAAAAAGCGAATCAATAATCTAGCTAAAGGGGCTAATAATGGGAATAGTCCACTTACAAACTTCTTCGATTTTTATCAAAAACTGATTTGCCAACTTGATGGCTGTAGCTATGTGAAAGGGTTATACGATACCGCTTTATTAATTTACATTAGTCAATTTGGTGAGCAGCAGTTAGACGTTGCTGCCAAAAAACTGTTCCGGGTAATTTACTCGCCACGCGTAAGTAATCAAAAAGCGGTAAGAGAAAATTCAATATCAGCATTTGTGCGTGATAACCCTGTACTTGATTGGATTGCCGCCAGTTACACACCCAACATGTGTTTTGATTATTTAGATCGTTTTCGTTTTAAAACAGACCCTGCTAATTTAGCTGTTGATAAAAATAGCGTTAAGAAACGATTTATCTTTAAAGTGTTAAAACACTTTGAAATAGATTTGGTTTCGAGCATTTCAGCGCAAGAACTTGCCGACATATACACCGCAGAGTTAGATGGTTTTATCCTCCCATTAGGGAGTGAAACGGTTGGTATGAATCAGGTGAGCAAACTAAGAAATAGAGGAGTGCAACATGGATGATTTATTTGCTAGCCATTCTAATGCTGAGGAAAACCAAGTAATACAGCATAATGTTGAAACTCAAGTACTAACGTTAAGTTACATTCAAGCCAATGAATATCAATTTAGTATACCTAGTTACCAACGTCCTTATGTTTGGCCAGACGAAGCTGTATTAAAGCTCTTTAAAGATATTAACGACGCACGTATTGCAAAAGAACCGAATTACTTTATTGGTACAGTGCTGACTTCAATTGAGCAAGATGAACATGGCAATGGCATTTATGAATTAATTGATGGACAGCAACGTACCACGACATTAATACTTATCGCACTTGCCTTTAAAATGGCAAAAGTAGAGTCGAGCATTTCTGATATTGCGGCTTTTAAAAAACAGCCTAGATTGCAATTTACTATTCGAGATCAGGTGCAACATTTATTAGGTAACTTAGCTGGCCTAGATGATTATGTATTCCCAGGATTAGAAGCTATTGGTGAAAACCCATACTTAAAGCGTATTTATGCTGCATTACAAGTATTAGAGCAACAAGTAAAAGCCTTAAAAAAAGAGGACAGTATTTTACTAGGTGATTATATTTTTAATAATGTGCAATGGGTAAATAATACAGTACCTAAACAAATGGATTTAAATCGTTTATTTGCTACAATGAATACCGCAGGTATACAGCTTGAACAGGCAGATATTTTAAAATCAAAACTTCTAAATCAAGTGTCTACTGATAAAACGTTGTTTGATGCCATGTGGCTGGCTTGTGAGCATATGGAAAACTACTTTGAACGTAATGTGCGTAAAGTTTTCCCTAATGCACCGTGGAATGATATTAAATCAGAGCATTTGTCTTGTTTTGATGAAGCGCTGTTTGTAAAGAATGCTTCTAGCTCGAAGAAAAAACATGGCTTAACCATTATTCAGCTAGTTGAACAATTAAAAGAGAGCACATCAAGTAGCGATAAAAATAATAATGGAAGTGCGGACATAGGTAATGGCAAAGAGCAGAATACTGGCACATACGATTTAGAAACCGAAACAGTTTATTGCCGTCCAATCATCAGCTTCCCCTTATTGCTTATTCACGCCTATCGCATTTATTTAGCCAACTGTTCTGTCGAACTAGATGATGGCTCTGATGACGTACTTCCCCGTGTACACGCAGATAAATTACTGGAGACCTTTGAACCACTAACACAAGCCAGCGAAGATGAAGTGAAAGATTTCATTAAAATATTGTGGCAAGTGCGCTATCAGTTTGATCGTTGGGTGGTTAAATGGGTTGAGCGTGATGATAGTGATGATGAGCAATTGCGTTTGACCTACCTGACACGAAGCGAATCAAGTGGTAAATGGTATATTAACCGCACCCAGAAGGAGCTGAATGAATTGGTTATACTGCAAAGTATACGTAATTTTACTGGTGAACGTAGTGCTCAATACTGGATCACTCCATTTATTGCAGGCTTAATAAAAGAAAACATCACCGAAGATGCACAAGCCATAGTACTACTTGAAAAAATTGATAATGATTTATCATTGGCCAGTGAATCTGAAACTCAAAAAACAGCAAGTTTTAAGCAAGCGAAACAACAGCAACCAGAAGTAAGTTCTTGGAAAAGAAACGTTGATTATTTTACAGAAGCTAAAGGAACCAGTTTTGAGCATTACTGGTTTCAAAAACTTGAATATGTATTATGGAAACAAGAATCGGATAGGCACTTAGAGCAATTTAAGAAGTACCGTATAACCGCTAAAAACTCTGTTGAGCATGTATATCCGCAACATGAAGAACATCAAAACCAACTGGAAAGAGACTTCTTAGATGCATTTGGTAATCTGGTTTTACTAAGTCCAGGTGAAAACTCTTCATACAGCAACCAAGCCGTTAAAAAGAAATTGGTCGATTTTGAAGCCAAGCCACAATACGATTCATTAAAATTAAAAGCCATGTTCAAGTTATTAAAAGAACAAAATGATTGGCAGGAAAAGCAAATAAAACAACATCAAAGTGAAATGTTAAGCTTTTTAGCTGGGCATTATGGTGACAAGGAATAATTATGGTTAGCCAAACAAACGAACAAGCTTTAGAAGCAGCAATTGAAAAAGACTTAACAGGTACGTGTTTAGAGGATTTAAAATCAGGAGTGAAAGAAGCTGTACCTGACTACAACAATGCGCTTTATAGGCTTGGTTATCCTTCTGACTTTGATATGCATTACGCCATAGATACCAAGTTCTTTTGGCTGTTTTTGCAAAACACACAAGAGCAAGAAATAAATAAGCTTAAAAAGAATAGCCCTAATGATTGGGAGCGTAAAGTACTTGAACGCTTTGATCGGCTGATCAAAAAGCATGGTATTTTGCACTTGCTTAAGAAAGGCCTAAGTGTTGAAGATGCTCACCTTAACCTTATGTATCCAGCGCCACTTGCTAGCAGTAGTGATTCTGTAAAACAGAATTTCAATGCCAATATATTCAGCTCAACTCGTCAATTAAGATACTCAAAAGCAAACCCACTACAAGAAATTGATATAGTGCTGTTTATTAATGGTATTCCGTTAATAACGCTTGAACTTAAAAATGCATGGACAGGGCAAAATGCTCGATACCATGGCCAAAAACAATATCGTAATGATAGAGATACTTCTCAACCCTTATTACAGTTTAGCCGTTGTTTAGTTCATATGGCTGTTGATACTGATGAAGTGTATATGACCACTAAATTAGCCGGGAAAAGTACGTTCTTTTTACCGTTTAATAAAGGAAACAATCACGGTCAGGGCAATCCCCCTAACAAGTATGGCCACAAGACCAGCTATTTATGGGAAGAAGTATTTAGTAAAGTCAGTCTTGCTAATATTATTCAGCATTTTGTTCGCTTAGACGGCACAAGTAAAGATGATCTGAAAAAGCGAACCTTGTTCTTTCCTCGTTATCATCAAATGGATGTAGTTCGAAGGTTAATAGATCATGCATCAACCAATGGTGTTGGGCATACTTATTTGATACAGCATTCTGCTGGTTCAGGTAAATCTAACTCTATTACTTGGGCGGCTTATCAGTTAATTGAAACTTACCCTGTAAGTGCTGATATTCAAGGTAGTAAAGGTATCGAACAACCATTATTTGATTCAGTTATTGTTGTAACTGACAGACGATTACTTGATAAACAACTTAGAGATAACATTAAAGATTTCTCTGAGGTTAAAAATATCGTTGCCCCTGCATTTAAGTCATCAGAGCTAAAATCAGCACTTGAGAGTGGTAAAAAGATTATTATCACTACCATTCAAAAATTTCCATTTATTATTGATGGACTTGCAAATCTCAGTAATAAAAGATTTGCAGTAATAATCGATGAAGCTCATAGCTCTCAAGATGGTGATACATCGGGTAAGATGAATGCTGCAATGGGGTTTGTTGATGATGAAATTGTTGATAAAGCGCTTCGTAGTATAAAAGCTAGAAAGATGAATCCTAATGCATCTTATTTTGCATTTACGGCAACGCCGAAAAATTCTACTTTAGAAAAGTTTGGTCAAAAACAAGATGATGGTAGCTTTAAACCATTCCACCTATATTCGATGAAACAAGCGATTGAAGAAGGTTTTATTCTTGATGTTATTGCTAACTATACAACTTACAAAAGTTATTATGAGATTGAGAAGTCAATACAAGATAATCCAGAGTTTGATACCAAAAAAGCTCAAAAACGATTGCGAGCTTATGTAGAAAGCAGCCAACAAACAATTGATATTAAAGCTGAAATTATGCTTGAACACTTTATTCCACAAGTAGTAAATACTAAAAAACTACGGGGCAAAGGGAAAGGTATGGTCGTTACACAAAATATTGTTACGGCGATCCGTTATTACAAAGCAATGAGGCGAGTATTAGAGGCAAAAGGGAATCCGTTCAAAATTGCGATAGCATTTTCAGGTACAAAAGAAGTTGATGGAATAGAATACACTGAAGCTGAAATGAACGGTTTTGCCGAAAGCAAAACTAAAGATAAGTTTGACACCGATGAATACCGTTTGTTGGTTGTTGCTAATAAATATCTTACTGGTTTTGATCAGCCTAAACTATGTTCAATGTATGTAGATAAGAAATTAGCGAGTGTACTTTGTGTGCAAGCATTATCTCGATTAAATCGCTCTGCGCCTAGACTTGCAAAGAGAACAGAAGATTTGTTTGTGCTTGATTTCTTTAACAGTGTTGATGAAATTAAAACCGCATTTGATGATTTTTATACTTCCACAACATTATCTGAAGCAACAGACGTTAATGTGTTACATGAACTTAAAGATGCAATGGATGATATTGGTGTTTATGAGTCCTATGAAGTTGAAGACTTTTTTGACCGTTATTTTAATGGTGAAGATGCACAAGCATTAAGCCCAATTATTGATACTGCCGCTGAACGCTTCAATGAAGAACTAGATCTTGAAGATGATGACAAAATCGACTTTAAGGTTAAAGCTAAACAATTCGTGAAAATTTACAGCCAAATGGCTTCAATAATGCCATATGAAATTGTTGTTTGGGAGAGGCTATTTTGGTTCCTTAAATTCTTAATTCCAAAATTGATTGTTAAAGATCCTGATTCAGAAAAACTAGATGCTCTATTAGATTCTGTTGATTTAAGCTCATATGGGCTGCAACGTGTGAAACTAAATCACAGTATTACGTTAGATGCTGAAGAAACAGAATTAGCACCACAAAATCCAAATCCTCGTGGTGCTCATGGTGGTGAAGAAGAAAAAGATCCACTTGATGATATTATTAAAAACTTTAATGAGAGGTGGTTCCAAGGATGGAATGCAACGCCGGAAGAACAGAAAATTAAATTTATAAACATTGCAGAAAGCGTGAAAACTCATCCTGATTTTGAGGCTAAATATCAAAATAATCCAGATCCTCATAACCGAGAGCTAGCGTTTGAGAAAATGCTTAAGGAAGTAATGCTAGCAAGGCGTAAAGATGAGCTGGAACTTTATAAATTGTATGCTGGAGATAGCGCTTTTAAATCTTCTTGGACACAGAGTATACAGCGCTCAGTTGGTTTATAAAGCAGGGCGGTTATTAATATTTTAATTACAAAGTAAAATAAATATGCATAGAAAGATAATAAAACAGATAAAAATGAAAATTGTATGGTTAGTTCCTGTAGTTATTTCGCCATTACTGCTAATTGACGATTTAGATACAAAGAATCTTATAACAATTATTACAGCAATTATTTCATTCGTGTACTTTGTTCAAAAACAAAGTATGGAAGATGATAAGTTAGAACTAGAAGCTTTCTCTAGTTTTAATAGTCGGTATTTTAAGTTAGCTTCAAGAATTGAGTTAATTCTAAATAAAGATGAAGGTCAAAACTTAACAGAGGAAGAAAAAGAAATTCTTGATGAATATTTTTCTTTGTGTGTTGAAGAGTATTTTTATTTCACAAAAGGCAGAATTTCTATAGAGATATGGCGTAATTGGGCACATGGAATTAGCGCAACAGTTAGAAGTCACGAATTAATTCAAAACTACTGGAATAAGACTGTTAGGAATAAAGTTAACTATGGTTTGACGCTTAAAGAAGTTGAGAAATATTTAAAGTGATATTTTGTTTCATCAATAAGCGGCTATAATTAATTGCAGAAATAAAGGTGACGCTACGTTAAAAATTACAAGGTTGGTTACGCAAAAATTAATTTCATGCACGTAACGTTAAGTATAAGCATAATAGTTTGTTAAAATTTTAGAGCTGGTAAACCTAGAACAGGATCTACTGGTTAATTGGGAACTGCTGATTTTAAACTATTTAAAAGCACTGATTAACTTATTTATATCAATAACGTGCAAACACCAGTTAACAGTAGATCGGATCTATTGTTAGAGTTCGAATGACAACAAATTTGGGAAGAACCACCCTCGCTTCTATACAAGCTCACTATGTCCGATACTCTTCAGTATTGGACATAGTGGGTGTAATGGTTTAAACTGCCTTTATACGTGCTATCTACTTGGTTTTCCAAATAATGTTATTAAATAAGCCTGTTCCTTTATATCCACCATACCTTGATTTATGTGATTTTGATTTTGATGACTACCCAGAATTAGATAAAGTATTTTCATCAAATGAACCTTGGTGGCTTGAACAATTTGACTGGGGAAAAGTTTTCCTTACTTACATAGGTAGAAATAAATCTACACATACGTATGACCGATTTAGAAATGACGTTGAACGTTTTCTTTTATGGTCATTTATTGAAAAGAAAAAACCAATAGATCAATTACGTAAATCTGACTTACTTGAATATGCTGACTTTTGTTGGCAGCCACCAGTTGCTTGGATTGGTACATCAAATCAAGAACGTTTTAAAATATCCAATGGTTACTCATCAGCTAATGAACTTTGGTTTCCATACAAAATTCAAGCACCTAAAAGTCTAAAATCTGAATATGTCATTGATAAGAAAAAATATCGTCCATCACAACAAACACTTTCATCAATGTTTACCGCAATTATCGTTTTCTACAACTATTTAATGGCTGAAGATTTTTGTATTGGTAACCCTGCACAAATAGCTAAAAAAGATTGCCGACATTTTATAATAGACTCACAAGTTAAAGAAGTTAAACGCTTAACCGCTAGTCAATGGCAATATGTTTTAGATACAGCTGTGGAAATGGCTGATGAAAACCCACTATTTGAACGAAATTTATTTGTTATTTCAGCATTGAAAACCCTATTTTTAAGAATTTCCGAACTATCGGATCGTCCAAATTGGTCACCTACAATGGGACACTTTTGGCAAGATGATGATGAAAATTGGTGGCTTAAAGTCTTTGGAAAAAGCCGTAAATTACGTGATATCACGGTTCCTCTTGATTTTTTACCTTTTTTAGAGCGTTATCGTTCTTCCCGTGGTTTGTTAGGCTTGCCATCAAGTAATGAAAATTCAATTCTTGTTGAGAAAGTTCGTGGCCAAGGTGGTATGACATCTCGACATTTACGCCGATTAGTTCAAAGTGTTTTCGATCAAGCCCATGAAAATATGCGCAGATCCGAAGGTGAAAATAAGGCATTAAAATTGAAAGAAGCTTCTGCCCATTGGTTAAGGCATACTGGTGCAAGTATGGAAATTGAACGCGGGCGCCCTCTTAAAGATATTTCAGAAGATCTTGGTCATGCAAGCATGGCAACAACCGATACTGTCTATGTTCAAAGTGAAAATAAGAAACGTGCTGAAAGTGGAAAAAGAAGAAAAGTAGATTAGCTAACTTGCAAGATAGTAGCGAATATACGAGCCAAAACAGAACGCTACGTGATTACTTACCTGTAATTATAGCCACAGTTTGCCTGAATTCATGTAGCGTCAGTTTGTTATTTAAACAAACTGGCTGAGAGCCTTTATAAATAAGGCCTACAAGGAAGGCTCTAACTGTTTAAACGATCGTGTATTAGTACTAAATAACTGATTAAATTAACAAAAAAGCGTGCCCTACTCGTTTTTACTAATCACAAGCCTTGCCCATGTTGATATTTTAGATAGTTGCTTTAGTATTTTGCTTATATAATAAACAAAACTCGACTAGTCAATTCGTTTAGTCTCGCTTGAACTACTTGTATGCTTAAGTTACTTCACTATACAATACAGCCGCTTTTAACCGTTAAATAAGTATTCCTCTTGAAACACAGCTTGAAATTAAGTAATCGATTACAGCAAATTGAAAAAATGGTGACATCACAGTACAGCCATATTTGGGATTGCTGTTGCGATCATGGCTTGCTTGGCTGCGCTTTGTTGTCGCGGTTAGACGCGGCTAACATTCCCAGCAATATTCATTTTGTTGATATTGTTCCTGATCTAATGGCTGAACTAGAAAAAAAGCTTTATCGTTTTTACGCAGATACAACTTGGGAAACTCACTGCCAGGATGTAGCAAAGTTACCGTTAGCGCAATATGATGGAAAACATTTAATTATTATTGCAGGCATTGGCGGTGACTTGATGATTGAGTTTATTGAGGCGATTTATCACAAATATAAAGGCATCAATATTGATTTTTTACTGTGTCCAGTTCATCACCAATTTTCCTTGCGTAGTAAGTTAATCGAGCTAGATTTTAGTTTGAAAGACGAAGTGTTAGTTGAAGAGAATAAACGCTTCTATGAAATAATGTTGGTGTCGTCGACAAAGAAAGTAAAAAAATAAATTTGGTTGGCGATAAAATTTGGCAATCAGAATCAAAAAAACAAACTGAAATAGCGGATAAATACTTGAACAAAACTATTAAGCATTACCAACGAATGCAGCAAGGTTTTCAACAAGGTAATACAAAAAACGTTCAACACATTATTGATGCCTACCATGCTGTAATCCTGTCAGTTTCATCTGCCTGACACACTTAAAGCAGAAAGCTAATATAATATAGATCAGATTAGTTGATCAACCTAAAATATGGTGTATATTAAAATAGTACTCATGCTAAATATTCACCTAATTATTTATTAGATAAAAAATTATTTTATAAGAGACACAAAATTATTTTTATATTTCTGGTATATCAAGTGTTATTTATTTCTTTAAATACGATTGATTAATCTGGAAAAACTTAAAAAAACGCTCTACTTTAAAGCCTTTTATATTCAAACATTAGTATTCGTCATCGGAATAGCTAACGGCTTTACTAGCAATTGAATACGAAAATCCTTTTGATATCAAATGACGTAATGCTTTTTGTTTTAACTTCAACTCTTCAATAGGCTCTTCACCAAACTTTCTTATTTTGAGGGTTAGCGCTTTATCAAAGTAATCTTCGTCAGATGTTTCTATGGCACTAACGCATTCATTAATTGTTTGGGATGAAAATCCTTTTGCATACAGCTTTTCTTTTATTTTGTTCGGGCCGATGTTTTTTTCTGTCAGGCTCTCCGTTAAGCGTTTTGCATAACGAAGATCATTTACAATGTCTCGCTCTATAAGATAATCGAGTGCCGGTTCATTAAATTGTTTATCATCCCTAAATAATAAATTCGCCTTTTGCAGTAATGCTTTAGCTGAGTAATCACCGTATCGTTCGATCATCCACTGCATGTAACCTTTCACACGATCATAAGAAATTACTTGTGGCTTAGCATCTTGCTTTTTTTTATACATGGTAATAAATCCTATCGCTCAGTATTCGCTAATTAGTCGCTATGCCTCAACTACTTTTTGATATTTCAACACTCTACTAATAAATATTTCTACCCCAATAAAAGCAAAAGGAACGATTGAGGCTATAAATAAAGACAACCAAATGAGTAATGACCACTGTTGCTTATTAGATACTATCAGAGATAAAAAAAGATAAAGCATAAATAATACTCCATGAACCATACCCAGTATAAAAACATAATCTCGACTGAGAAAACCAAACGAAATACTTAATATAGCGATGAAAGATAAGCCTTCTAAAATACTGATCGCACGAAAATACTGGAGCATTAATATTACCTTTAAAATAAAAAGCGTATTATCCTGTGGTAGGAGCATAGGGTCAAATTTTAAATCATCGATAACCTTAAAAGAGGATGGTTGATCACCCTGCTATGTTTTTTAACAGCTAGCATATTATTGTTTTCTTTTTATTGGTTATTCAAGGTGGCTAAAGTTACTTTATTTTAAACAGTGTTAAGGCAAGTTTATGGGTTATTATATGCTCTTGTTTAAGCGTTTTTTGCATGCTTGTTGTTGCTACAAATAATGGCTCCCATGCGTATTTTTCTTGGGATTGAACCGCTTGCTTTGTTTGTTTTTTTTGTAAAAACTTAATAGAAGCCCCCTGATCAAACCATTCTTTTTCACTGCCCTCTAGTGCATCAACTACTTGTTTAAAGTCGTCAATATTTTTAATTGTTAACCAATAATCTGCGCCACTGGTTATCGCAATTTCAATGCCTTTAGGGTCAACATCGCTAAAACATATTCGTTGATGATTTTTAAAACGACGGAAAAATTGATAAGCGGTACCGGTGTTTTGTTGTTTTTTATAATCGCCTCTATATACCCATAACGCATCAACTAATTCATCACTTAACGAGGCTAAATTAAGTGCGGATAAACTTGCCATCACCGCAAGATTTTCAACAAAAACAATACTTTTATGTTCAATAGATTGAATATCATCCGCTCTAATATAAGTACCTAAGGAAGTAATAGCTGTAATTATATGATGGCTTTGGTTAACTCTCAGCGCTGATAGGCTGTTAATCAATATAAAATCTTTGCTAACTGGATAGCTATTTTCTTTTTCATTTCGATTTTTACCAGCGTTAATTTCTCTACTTTTTTGAGCGGGGTATGGATCGTTCCTTATATCAACACCATGGCTTCTTTGTATTTTTTTACTCAGATCTAAAATATCAATAAGGCTAAATGTTAAGTGCTTTTTACTTAAATCAAGGTGGCCAAAGTTATGCTCGTTAAATAGTTTTGTGGCATAAGCGGTATTTTTTATTTGACCGCCCTGCCTATTTTTTTGTAGTTTGTTTTGTGCGAAATCGTAAAGTGGTTTATTCATTTGATTAGTCATTTTGATCCCTTTGACACTAAATTTATTGTCCTGATCTAGCACTTTTTAGAGACGTGATCCACGATTAATACACCACGGGGATCACGTCCATCAGCCATGCGCATAGGCACGTATTATTTTAAGTACTAGCGTTAACTATTAGTATCAACTACGGGTGTTAAGCACTGACTTTTAGCTCAGTTTTTAATTCAATCACTACGTCATTATAACGGTAGTTATCTGTGGTTCCACTAACGGCAATGCCTTTCATTTTAATATTGAGCGCGTTTTGCTGTGCGCTAGTTAATTTACAGTAGCAACTAAACACTAGCTCTATCCAGGTTTTTGGCGCAATAGTTTGGCTTTGTTCAAGCCATTCATTTTGAAATTCTTGGTAAAAACTTAACGCTGAAACCGAACAGTTATTAATGATCACGCGTTCAAATAATAATTCTGTTTGTTGTTCAAAAAAATCTTCTTCAGCAGCAATTTTTTCAATTGGCTTAAAGCTAACTTCACTGGTTGTTCTTGCTTTAAGGGGAGTTACAATCGCTTGCTTACGTAATGATTGCACCAATTCAAGTAAAGGTTGTTCGATATCAGTTTGCTTAACATCAATATAGCTTCGCAGCGGCATTGGCGGCGAATATTTTAGCTTTTCAGGTAAGTTGGGTAGCTCAAAGAGGTTTTCATCAAGGTCAAATTCAGGATGTTTACGTAAAAAACGCGCCATATTGCGTAATTGGCTAGCTTGTTTTTCATCTCGACGTAAGCGAAATAAGCTAATACGCATATTATCAATGATCAAACGAAGCTTGGGTAGTATTTGGTTATACCAGTAAACAAAACTCGATATTTTACGGGCAAACTCATTAGGACAAGGCCAATCTAGCCATTCGTAACAGTCTTGCGGGTCAATTTGTTGTAATTCATTTAGCAGTTTTTGCGCATGTGATAAATACCGTTCATTTTGACGAATTTTGTTAGATAAGCTGCTAACAAAGCCAAACTGGCTAACAATCGCAAAATGCATGTTATCTAAATTATTGTTTAAGCTATCTTTTGTTTCATAAAGCAGATCATCAAGTTGATCTAAATAATACTCAGCATCTTCTTGCTCTTTGGCTTGTGTCGCTAATTGATAATCTTTTACCACTTCATCAATCGCATCAATCACTTTACCCATATCGGTAAGTTGTCGATAGCTTGTTTGCTTACGCATCAATCGGTTTAACATACGCTTAAGATCAGTGGTTACTCGATACTCACCAGGAGAATCGTCTGGTCTGATCAAGCCTGATTTATGTAACAAACTAATGGTGTTAGCATCTTGCTCGTCACTCGCGATTGAGCCAAAAACATAGGCACTGGCGAGCAAGTCATTGTATGCGCCAATTTGTCTTAGTAGACTAGCGACTTGTTTAGAATCAAAACCCGCCATTAAAAAAGTAACTCATCTTGTTGGCTTTTCTCTTGCTCAGGTAAACTAACCAGCTCAGCGTCATTTAAAAATTCAATGAGTAAGTAAATTAAGTCAAAACGCGCTGTAGCGTAATATCGACTACTGCCTACATTTTTTCGAACAAAGTAATGCATTTCTTCAAGCTTTTGAAAAATAATAACTAATTGTTCTCGTGTTTCAGTTTTATTAGTTTTAAAAGGCTTGATCGAAGTTAATCGATTTAATTGCTCGCTAAGTGTTTGATCGTGCTCAAAAGGTTCGAATAACTCATTAATATTAATCACTGATTTAGCGCGAATAGGTAAATCAGCTTGAGTTGCCGTGAGTAATAAATCTAAAAATTCAACTAAAGGTCTAAAAGTGCTACGCATTTCACTGAATAAAATACTGAGCTCGCCGTGGTTACTTTCATCTACTTGGTTAAAGGTACAGTAATAGGCATCAGCGCTATCAAGATAAGTTAATTTTCTATCTAAATTAGATAAAAAATCATTTACCTTATCGTTATGACTTTCGGCTTTTAAATACAAATACTCGGCTTCATAAGCGGTTTGACAAATAACAGCGCCACAAAGCAGCTTTTGAATACTTTGTTTAAACATTAGTTTAACTCCCCTGTGGACTCTGGTGTTATATCTGGTGATTTATCTGCTGCTATAGCTTGTGGAGAACTAGCCACTGTTTTATTACGTTTTGCTAATAATTCATCTAAACGAGATTGTGGAATATCGGCATGATAAATTTTATTGTCTTTCAATTTATAATGACGGTGATATAGCGATAAAATATGGCGATCTGTTGATGGTGAAGCAGATAACATACTAATATGGTTGTCATTAAACATTTTTAATAATAGGTCAATGTTTTCAGCGGCGAGTTCACCTAACTCATCTACTGGCAAAATTATTTGGCTAGCATGTTTGCTTTCCCCACGTAACATGGCTAATAAACCAGCAAATAAAGACAACATAGCTAAATAGGATAAGCCTGTTGAGCTAACTTTTTTAAGTTGTTTAGCATTACGCGCATATTTTATTTGGCCCTTTTCAACAATGGTAAATTCTAAATCAAACAAATTATTGTGTGCTAAAACAAAGCCTTCATTAGGTAAATAACTTGCCAATTTTTGCATAGCGAACACTAAATCATCGGGTACCTCGCCAAGACCATCACGCAGTTGATCTTTATATAATTCAAAAACCTCAGCAAATTTTTGTAAAGGTCCCCAGTAATCAAGCTCTTCTTGTTTCATTACCGTGTTTACATTGATATCAGCTAAGGCCTCAAAGTGTGCTAACGCGGTAACCTTGGTTGATAAACGTTTACCAATTTGTTTGATACGGCGACCAAAGTTCTCGATGTGCTGATAAAATTCATTGATCATGGTGGCATTAACCGTCACCAGTTGATAAGTACTTTGTTGCTTTTGGTCAGCACTATTTAATAATTCGCTAATCGGCTCACGATATTTAAAAAGGGCTTTTGCACCCGAATAGTTATCGTTGTCATGTAACAGTTTTTGCCAATTTTCAAAAAGCTCACTGCCAGAGTGAGCTTTTCTAAAACTTTCACTAAAGGTATTTAGCTGACTAGTTAATCGTTTTTCAATGGCTTTAAACTGTTGATGATAATCATAAAAAAAGCTAACGGTTAAATCTGCTTGGTTATTTGGCTCTTGCTCAGAAAATTCGCTATTTATCGCTGACATTTCACACAAGCGTTTATTCTCGTTAAGTTGTACTAATAAATCATCAGTTGATTGTTTTTCTTGATTATTTTTTCTAATGAGCTGTTTTAGATCAGTAATTTTTGTGGTCAACTCAATACGACTATCTTCATAATTTGATTCTATATTACGTTTGATGATTTTTCGGTTTTGATTTTCTTCAGCCAATGTATCACGATGACAATAACGTTCGTTCATAAAGCTGTTATAGTCGCGGGCCTTTTGGGAAAATACTGAACATTGCTGTAAGTCTTTCTCCAAGATCAAGCGCTTAGCAATACGTTTGTCTACTTCACCTTCAGGATCAAGTTTTTCAATATCAATAGCTTGCTGTTTTTTAAGACTAGCTAAACGCTGTTTGGTATTATTTATCAGTGTTGAAAGTTGTTCAGACAATAGTGTTAACTGATTGTCTCTATCACTTTCAACCACCAACCATTTTTCTAACTTATCGTTAGTGAGTTCATGCAACTGCTCTGCTTTATTTTCTTCGAAGCTGTGTTGTTTTTTCTCAAGCGTTTTTAATTGCTGAGTAAAACTGTGTAATTGCGCTTCAATAGTTACACGATGTGCTTTTATGGCCAGTTGTTTTTTTATCACTAAGCTTTCTTGCTGCGTGTTCAATTGCCCTAAGGTTAGCTTTTGCTGACTTAAGCTTTGTGCTTGTGTTGTGATACTAATCTTTAGCTGGTTAATTTCTTTGGTTATAAATTTTAACTGCGTATCAAGCTGTGAAATTTTATCTGTTTGCACCTGTAGCTTAGTTTCAATCACTTGGCGCTTTTCTCGCAGCTGTGCTTCATCTAAAAATAAAGAGTCGTCACAAGGCAGTTGCTGTAAATCTATCGATAAGCCATACAAACTTGTTGGTGAGTTGTTATCGTTATTATTCCCGAGCCACTGTGGGTTTAAATCAGACCGCGATAATTGTTCGGTCGTCAGCAAACGACCAATAGTGTCTTGCCAATTAGCTGCCTTAGGTTCATTAATAAGATAATGATGTAAAGAGTCGGCTTGTGGCAACAGTTGTAATTCAACCTGGTGATAATCTTGTTTTAATTGTTCAAGATAACGATTCACTTCACTGCGTTGGCTTAGATGCTGATTTTGTTGTTTCTCTAATTGATATTGCTGCTTTTGTAATTCAGATTCTTGTTGTACTAACTGATTATAATTTTGTTGAGCGTGCGTTAACGCCTGAATGTTATTTTCTATATCCGTGGTTAATTCTGGCGGTATCATCGGTTGGAAAAGTTGTTGTTTAGCCGTATCTACTTGATATTGTATTTGTTGCTGATCTTTTTGCAGCTTAAGCTCTTCTTTATGCAATTGGGCATTAAGTTCGTGCTGTTGCTGATGAAATACGGTAGTAATGCGTGATAATTGTTCATTAGACTGAGTGGTGATCAGGGCTGATTTTTCTTTATTACTATTGATCCCTTTAAGCTTCTCTACTTCAATTTGTTGAATAAGCTTATCGAATTTTTGCCCTATTTTAGAAATATTACCTTCAAAAGCATCAATAACCGCAATCACTTCATTTAGCTCAGCTTGAATTAGTGGTGCTTGCTCAGCTTTAATTTGATAACTACTGGCATCATCTTCATCAAAATTAAGTTTGTCAGCATCAAGTAAATCAATTTTACTTAAATCAGCTTCAATCTTAGCAACAAGGTCAAACAAGGCTTTTTGATATTGCTCTGTTATCTTTACTAATTCAGAATCGAGTGTATTACGTGTTGCGATACTGCTTTTTTTAAGCTCATCTCTTTGTTGCTGTTTGATTTCAAGGCGTTCTTGATGCGCAATAACCTCAGCGTGAAGATGTTGTAATTTATTGACTAGGTTAGCCAAAGCACTAAAATCTGTTTGCCAGATAGAAATTTTATCTGCTACTTTTTTTATAGCGCGACTGGCCTGAATATCAGCAAGCCAGTTAGTTATATCTGCTTTATTTAGACTGAGCTGCTCTTTTTCATCCTGGGTATCACGGGCAAGATGATCGCTAGCAATAGCGACTAACATACGTTTAACGGCTTCAAAATCTAGATTTTTTTCTATAGTGCCGTTAATTACTTTATCAATGTGTGGACAGGCTTGCTCACTAAAAGAGTAACGGTTTTGCAGTAACCTTATATCTTTGTGTTTATGACCACTGCGCAAATTTTGAATAACTTGACGATATTTATCTATACCTAAAAATTTAGAACTGTCTTTACCAATGTTACGATAATTTTTTTCTATTTCACTAATTGTAAAAGGTTTCGCTTTGCTACCGGCAATGCTGGCAATAAAATACTGACTGTCGTAAGCAGCATCAATAAATTTAAAGTGTACACCTCTACCATCACTGGTGGCTAACACTTGGCATTTTTGTCCGAAGGGTCTTGCATATTCGTACACTAAAATACTGGATTCGCGTGGTAAATAAAAATCGGCAAAGTTTTTTGCTTGATCAACCTTACTCACAATATCGCTAGGTCGCATGCCATAAAAAAGGGGTAACAAACGCATTAGTGAGGTTTTACCTGCACCGTTTGTGCCTTCAAGTTGAGTGTGACCGGTTAGATCAAGTTCGTTTACTTGTCCTTGCCAAAAACTGTCGATAATAATAATGCGCAGCAGCGAATAGCCATGTTCTGCCATAGTGTGACCTTAGAAGAATAGAGTGCAGCGGCAAAAAAACTATTTTTCTTACCGCTGTGATAATGCAATTTTAAAAGATAAAGAAACTTTAACTATAGAAATAGTTATATAAGAATTTATGTTTTTATATATTAGGGCTTATTTAATAGGATTAATTTTCATCGCCAACTGGGGATCAAAACGTACCTTGTGCCAGTTCATACGCCAATCTAGGTGTGGGCCAGTTACTCGCCCTGAATTACCTACTTTAGCAATGACTTGCCCTTGCTTAACTTTATCACCCGCTTTTACCATTGATGCGCTTAAGTGTAAAAAGTTGGAAGTGATGCCATGACCATGATCAATCACTAGGGTGCCACCAGAATAAAACATATCGGGCACCCATAATAAAACAGTGCCACTGGCAGGTGCTTTTACGGGGGCACCAATTTGTCCCGCATAATCAACACCAAAATGTGGGTTTTTAGGCACGCCATTATAAAAACGCTGACTACCATAAACACCGGTTATACGTGAACTTCTTGGTGCAATAAATCCCCGACTAAAATCGGTTAAGTCACTGGCTATTTTTCGTACCTTAACTATGGCAGCCCGATCTTCACCCGCACGAACATTGGCTTTTTTATTTGGGTTCATGATTTTTTTACTAATACCTTCAACACGAGATATTTTATAATCACGTGTTGTTGGGGTAAACGTTTGTGTTTCTATTTTTCCAGTTGGCGAGGTAACCGTTAAGGTGTATTGCGTTTTATCATCACGTGAAAAAGCAAACACATAATCACCTTGCTTAGATACTGTTAATACTTTCTTGTTTAACGTGACTAAGTTGTTAGCCTCAGTTTTACCGATGACTAAACCACCCTGCTTTATTTCACCTGACAGTTGAATTTCGGCTTGAGCACTAATAACAGGTAAAATACTTAGGCTAACCATGGCCAAAGCATAACGCTTTTTCAGTTTAAACACTGACAATCGCCCCTTTAGCAACACCTTCATAGGCGATAACTTTAACGGTTTTGTTGGCTAGTTCTTTTTTAAGTTGTCTGGCAATAAAATCGGCAAGTAATTCCACCGTTGAATCACAATCAACCACATCAAGCACTTTACAGTCAACGGCAATATCGAATCGACCTTGTGGCGCGGTATAACTGAAATATTGGTGATCGGGTGTTAAATTATTTTTGGCTAGTGCAGACAACTGAATGTCGTTGACAGAAATTCTATCCGATTCACTGGCAATATAGATATCTTTCCAACGCTGACACCAAGCGGCTTCTAACGTAGCGTCTCTTTCATCATCGACAAAAATTTGAATTTTAGATCGATGTCCGTGAGCAATCCGCTGACAATTACCATCATGAAGTTTTAAACCATGGGTATAATGATAATAATCAGTGGTAATATTTTCAGGACGCAAAATCAAGGTTAACCCTTTAACATTCGCAGGTAGCTCGGCCATAATGATAGCATTCAAATGCTTAGTAACTGTGGTAACGTTTATAACTAAACAATCAATTTGGGCAAAAGCACAATGGGGTGATTGTAAATAATAACTCGCACGGTCACTACGATAATCAAGGGTTTTATGATTTGTGTGATGAGGTGAATCAGCTAAAATTAATTCTTCAGCCTGCATTGGCAATAATAATTTATGATCAACCGCGTTATCAATAATGGCCTTGATTTGCTTTTTAACAATAGCAAAATCAAGCACCATCGACTGCTCATTTAACGAGCCATCAAGTAACACATCAACAATCCAACTTTCACCTACAATACCGCGCTCTTTACAAAGGTAAGAGAAATCGATCACGGTTAAATCATTTACAAATAATTGCATTTTTATCCTTTAAACTTACTTTCTTAATCTTTAAATTGTGTCACTTAATTTTCAACTTGCGTCAGTTAGTCTTCAACTTGCCAAGCAATGCTGTCATCACCACGAACAGGTACCACAACATCAGTACCAAAGTGTAATGTTGCAGGTACTTGCCATGCTTTCTTAACAAGCGTGATTGTATCTTTATTAACAGGTAACTGATAAAAGGCTGGGCCATTTAAACTAGCAAAAGCCTCTAACTTATCTAACGCATTTTCTTGTTCAAATACTTCGGTATATAGCTCTATTGCCGCGTGGGCGGTATAACAACCGGCACAGCCACAAGCGGATTCTTTAGCATGCTGTGCATGAGGCGCGGAATCAGTACCTAAGAAAAATTTATCATTACCACTAGTTGCGGCCTCAATAAGCGCTTGTTGATGCGTATTGCGCTTTAAAATAGGTAAGCAAAAATAGTGAGGGCGAATACCGCCAACTAACATATCGTTACGGTTAAATAGTAAGTGGTGTACGGTAATGGTTGCCGCGACGTTTTTACCCGCACTTTGCACAAAATCTACCGCATTTTTGGTGGTGATATGCTCTAGCACTACCTTAAGATCAGGATAACTAGCCACTAACGGAGCTAATATAGTATCAATAAAAACTTGCTCACGATCGAAAATATCAATGTCATTAGTGGTCACTTCACCGTGGATCAGTAATGGCATACCTACGCTTTGCATTGCCGCAAATACTGCTGTTAACTTAGCAACATCAGTAACGCCAGAAGAGGAGTTAGTTGTCGCACCCGCAGGATATAATTTTGCTGCATAAACAATGCCTGAATCTTTCGCCTCAATAATATCTTCAGCACTGGTATTGTCTGTTAAATAAAGCACCATTAATGGCTGAAAATGTTTACTTGGTGAGGCCGCCATAATACGATCATAATAACTTTTTGCTAATGCTGCATTAGTGACTGGCTGGACTAAATTAGGCATAACAACAGCACGGCCAAAATAACGGCTAATATCAGCGACTGTATTTTTTAGTACTTCTCCATCACGTAAATGTACGTGCCAATCATCAGGGCGAGTAATAGTAATTGTACTTATTTGAGATGTCATTCTGTATATTTCCAATATTGTTTTATTTTCAGACTTATTTAACTAGGTACCATAAGTGTTTGATACTTATATTTTAAATAATATTAATCACGTAACACGTAACTATTGTTTTAATCTTTTAACGCATTATTCAGTTGTTTCTGGCTTGTCATTTATATCACCGGCATTAGCAAGCAACGTTTGTAATTGTTCTTTCAAGTTGGGCGGTACTTTATAAATAATAATAGAGTCATTATGTGGATTATAAACCACATCTTGCCCGAAATGGCTACGCTCAAAACTCAAACTTATGCCATTACCATAACCTGAGTATTTAGTGATTTTATTAACAACGGTTTGATCATGGGGGAAAGACTCTTCAATTGGGTATGATTGTTGTTGGCAAAACTGATAAAAATCTTGGCTCTGACCACTAGAATCTGTTGTTGTATGACCTATAACCTTACCGATTTCTTGTATTGAAACATCTTGTGAACTGGATTTTTGTTCTTTACAGTAACTTAACAATTCTTTACGTGTTTGTTGTTTTTCACCGGCATCTAATTGGTTTACAGCAACATAATCTTCAACCGCACGTACTAAGGTTTGTGTTTGCTCTTTTGAATTCAAGCCTTCTTCGCAGCCTAAAAAGTCTAGAAAGAAATCAGACACTTTACGTCCCGCACGGCCTTTAATAAAAGATATGTAACGGTTGCCACTGGCATTTTGTTGATAATCAAATAAGTCAATGCGTGCCGCCAATTGTAATTTATTTATATCTAAATGCTGATCGGCTAAAATATTCAGCTCACCATCAACACTATAATGCTCAGATACCGGAATAACAGCAACAAGTAAAAAGCGGCCACCCATATATTCATAATGACAAACAATAAGATAACCAGTTTCGTTTAAATCGTATTTTTCAATTTCATTTTTTAAACTGTTTGCTGCTTGAATGCTAAAGTTATAAAAACTTTGTTTGTCATTGAAATAACTTTCCATTAAATCAACAAAGCGTGCAGTTTGTATATCACCACTATTTTCACTGGTGCCGTCAGTACTACCTGCCATTGGCATAGAAGTAAAACTGCCATAAGCCTTACTCGCCTTGCCATTGTAGATAGCATGTAAACCATCAACAAATGCCGTTATTTTAGTGCTCGTTTCACCTTGTTCAGGTTTGAAATTTTCAGGGCCTAGGCGTAGCGAGACTTCTCCTGATCCTTCTTTTTTAGAAAGAAAATGTAGCGCGATATTTGAAATGATTAAACTCATATTAATACTCAAGTGACTTTATTAGTATATTGTTCAGGCATTTGATAAACTAGGGCAATTAAATTTATCATCAGCAAGTAAGTGCCATTATGCCCATTGTATCGAAATACTCCAATGAACGTGTAGAAAAAATTATTCAAGAACTAATGGATGTTCTTGTTAACGAATCAGCAACCACAGATTTAGCCCTAATGTGTTTAGGAAATACCATCACTAATGTTATTGGCAAAATTCCTGCTGATCAGCAAAGTGCTATTGTAGACAATTTTAGCCGCGCATTAAAACAATCTATCCAAAAAACTCACTAGTATTTACAATTAAAGACAAAAACAGAGAAGAATAATAATCAATGGTCTCTTTTGATACAAAAAGCTATAGCAAAAAACTTTTACATTTAATCAGCTGGAGCCATTGGTTCACTTTTTTTAATATTATTGTCGCCATCGCACTGTCTTCTTACTATTTATTTAGTGAAACAGCACCGGACACTTTATTAGGGCAAATATACCTTATTACCACATGGGTTAGTCATATTGCGTTCTTAACCTTTATGAGCTTTGTGTTAATTTTGTTTCCACTGACCTTAGTGTGGCCCAATACTAAAGTAATTCGTACCAGTGGTGCTATAATTTTTACTTTTGGTCTACTACTACTGATACTAGATGGTTTTATTTATAGCCGTTTAGGTTACCACTTAAGTGCTTCTTCTAGTTCACAAATTATCGAATTGATAAAAGAAATAGCACAAACTAACAGTATTTTTTATCTTGTTAGTGGTGCGTTAGCGATTATTATTTTAGGCTTCGAATTTACCCTCAGTAATTATGCTTGGAAGCATTTAAAGCAACTGCAAAAAACAGTTTTTGCCCGTTTTGTTATTTTTGGCTTAGTTTTAGCCTTTTTCTTTAGCCACCTAACCCATATTTGGGCCGATGCAAACCTTGATTATGACGTATTACGCCAAGACACCGTATTACCATTATCATACCCGGCAACAGCAAAAACACTGTTAACCAAGTATGGTTTGTTCGATATTGATAACTATATTGAGCGTACAACGAGCCCACTTTCTTTTAGTCGTGCTATTCCCAATTATCCTCAACTAACTGAGCAGCAATGTTCAACAGCAAACATGGCTAAAAAGTCAGTGTTTTTAATACTCACAGATGAGCAGTTAAATGAGCGTCAATTACAACAACTTGAACGTCGCATCAGCGTGGCAAGTTATCAGCTAAATAATCATGTAGATACCGCATTACTTGATGACACTTGGTTTAATCTGTTTTATTCATTACCCAGTATTTACCAACAAGATATTTTAGCGCAGCAAACTAAGCCATTGTTATTTCAAGCGATGGAACAACAAGGTTTAGCCAGTAGTTATACCTTAATCAGTAAAACCGCTGCTAACGACAATACTGATACATTGTGGTTTGATGATTTATTTAATGAAAAAATTCAACTTAACGATATTTCTTCGCTTGTTTTTGCTGATAAATTAAATAGTAAAAAGCCTGGCTTACATTTAATTTATTTTAAAAGTACACCACAAGATAGTGAGCAAAACAGTACTAGTCGTTATCAATTTGAATTGTTTGTTGATGCATTATTATTAGCACAACAACAAAAAACAGATAAAGATATTATTTGGATCAGCTCGTTAGGCAATCAAAGTAAAGATACACGATTAGCGGTTAAACCCGCGTTGCTAATTGTACCCAATGACGCTAATACCGATACTAAAGCGATAAGCCAATTAACTAGCCATATGGACTTACAACCTACCCTAATGACTAATTGGCTTGGCTGTAATGTTGATCGTAAAAGTTATAGTAATGGTGCAGATCTATTAACATTAAATAAAGACAGAGTAATCGCAAATACATCTGCTGAAGGTCTGATGATTTTTAATAAGGATAAATCTGTATTTATTGACCAAAATGGTAATTTTGAAAGTTATTCAAGTCAATTAGCAGCCCCGATCACCGTAAATAAAGATTTTCCCTTGATGATCGACGGCGTCCACTTTATTAAACAATTTAGCTTACAAGCAGAGCAAAAATAAATAATGAGTAAAACCTGCGCATTAATTATCCAATTATTGATAATTAATCACAATTAACTGATTGAACTACGAATTATCGTTGCATTCAGTAAATAAATCATTAATATAGACATCGCAAAACGTACGTAGCGTGAGTAACTCCCCTAGAGTACTGATGAAGTTTATTATGACTACGTTTTGTTATCGGGGTATAGCGCAGCTTGGTAGCGCGTGCGCCTGGGGGGCGCGAGGTCATAGGTTCGAATCCTATTACTCCGACCACATTAGTAAAATAAAAAAGCCACTTAATTGTCATATTAAATGATACTTAAGTGGCTTTTTTATGTCTTTTAAATTAATCACAGCAGTAAATTTTTACTACCAATAAAGACGATAATGAAAATAATAATAACGCTATTAATAACAATTTCAATCGCGACTACCGCCCTTGCGGGCAACAAAGAAATACAATCTTTTAGTAAAGCTAAAAAGACCTTAGAAAAGCTAGTTTATAACAAGCATCGAACAACACTTTATTGTGGTGCAATCTTTGACGTCAACAAAAAAGTAATCCCTCCTCAAGGGTTCATTACGACTAAATATATTAAACGAGCTAAAAAAATTGAATGGGAGCACGTGGTACCTGCAGAAAATTTTGGGCGAACCTTTAGTGAGTGGCGTGATGGTCATAAACAATGTATCAACAGTAAAGGCAAATCGTTTAAAGGGCGAAGATGTGCAGAAAAAGTTAACAACGAGTATCGATATATGCAGTCTGACATGTTTAACCTTTATCCTGCCGTGGGTGCGGTTAACGCCTTAAGAAGTAATTACAACTTTACCCTGTTACCGGCTATAAAAGGTAACTTTGGTAGTTGCGCTATGAAAATAAAAAGTCGTAAAGCCGAGCCGCCTAAAGCAGCAAGAGGTCAAATAGCGCGAACATACCTTTATATGAATGATGTTTATGCGCGATATAGTATGAGTAAATCACAAAACCAACTGATGACTGCTTGGGACAAAACATATCCCGTAGACGCTTGGGAGTGTGCCAGAGCTAAGAAGATCACCCGCTTACAGAAAAATGATAATAATGTGGTGATGAGTCGATGCAAAGCGGGTGGTATTTGGTAATAGTGAATCTATCTGATGCCGTTTAGAACGGCATCAGATAGATTCACTATTTCACCCCCACTAACCGTAAAAACTCATCTAACATTTCTTTATTACTTTCAATAAAAGGTTTTTTTTGCTCTTTATCTCCGGCATTAAAATCTAATAAGGGTGTAAATTTCGGTACAGTGTTGTCCTCTTGCCCCATTAATATAAATGGAATGGTGGCATTATGCTTATTACGTTTTCTCTCACCACCCTTAATTAAATTAAACTCTATTGTTGGCAGTAATCTAAATTGTTTTAACTTCTGTATTTTTTTATATCGTCCAGAGGTTATCTTGCTGATAGTGATATCTAACCGCGCTCTCCACTCTGTAGCACTTAATTCTATTGGCGGTATATTTTTCTTTTTTTCTACATAAACCACTGCATCGTCAAGCGAATACATTTGCGGCACAGGCCGACTAACCCAGTTGAACCAAACGTTATTTACGTGGTCTGTTTTTATTTGAATTTTTCGGTAAAGCTGCTCTGTCATAACACCAGAAAACGCTTGATGGATAAACTCATGACGTTGATGTTTATCTCTGTTGTGACGAACCGTGTTAGCCAGATCATCTTTTAAGGCATTAATATACGTTACCAGTTCGAATATAGTCTTTTTCTCTTCATTAACAATGACAAAGCCAGGTAAGCGGTTAACAAACATTGTAGAGCTGGTTAGTGGCGCGTAAAAGTCTTGCCACGCATTTAACACGGATTGTAATTCGGTCCATTGAGTCAAGGGGTTAACTGATAAGTGTTTCACCCCAACATCGATACAGTTCTTTTCATCATTTTTAGTTATTCGCTCAATCTCATAGCCAACAAAATAGGGATTTTGTTTACTTATCATATCGATCAATAACGTGGTTTGAGTGACAAGCTTAAACATTAACTGAGTTACCGTAAGTAGATCTCCGTCGTTATCAGGTTGGGGTTTTAATTTTGTTTTTAACATGAGAATATATCCTTTTACCGGTGTACTGTTATTATATACAGTACACCGGTAAAAGTAGAGAGAATAAAATACGTGCCCTACTTTCTGCAAAACTTTTTTTCGTTTGGCAATGATTTTATGGGGAGTCTGTATAAAGTCAGCTTCCACCTTTTTTATCCTAACACAAATCATGGTGGGTAGACCTACTATTTGATTTGGAAAAGGTTAAGTTTACTCAATGTTACCTTTTTGATAATGTTAATATTGAGTAAGATCAGGGGATTGAATTATTTATCAGACCTAGGTTTATAACAGAAATCACTTAAATGTTGATCAATATCAATACCGCCTATCGATTAATAGACATCACCTGGCAACACTTTAATACAACATATCCAAGCCACTAGTTGAATATTGCTAACGGCAACGGGTGAAGGATGGTTCAGACTAAGGTATAATCATTTATCTATAGTGCTGAATGTTGATTTTTCATTTATTTACTCTATATGAAAAACGCCTTACTAGGATGCTGTAGTAGTTATCCCTGCCCCATATTTACCATTTATTAACGGATTTTCAACTACATGCAATACGCACGCGTATTTATCGATGATATTAGTTATCAACTGGCTCCGCGGATTATTTCTAGTGAAGAAATTGAGCGTAGACTTGAGCCTGCTTACAAAGCGCTTCACATACCCAAAGGTCAACTTAAAGCTTTCACTGGCATAGAAGAACGTCGTTGGTGGAATGAAGATTTTTGCTACTCTGACGGTGCTATTTTTGCGGCTAGAAAATGCCTCAATAAAACCAATTTTGACATTAAGGATATTGGTGCGATTATTTACACCGGTGTTTGCCGAGAAGGTTACGAGCCCGCTACAGCATGTCGAGTTGCGGCTAAGTTAGGGGCAAATAGCCATACTGTTATTCATGATATTAGTAACGCCTGCCTTGGTGCAATGAACGGTATTATTGATATAGCTAATCGTATTGAATTAGGACAGATTAAAGCGGGCCTGGTGGTTTCTTGCGAATCGGCTCATAGCATTGTTGAAAGTAGCATCAAATATTTGTTAGATAATCCCACCATGTCTGTTTTCGCCGATACACTAGCCACACTTACCGGTGGCTCAGGTGCAACCGCTATTTTAATAACGGATGGCTCTTTTACTAATGGCCAAGGCTATCAAGGACTCAAAGGACATAAATTATTAACAGTGACTAGCCGAACATCAGCTGCCGATTTTGAAATTTGTCATTGGGGTATACAGCCGGTTGCCCCCGGACTATTTAAAGAAGTAATGACCACCGATGCGGCATTACTGCTTAAAAAAGGTATGCATCTGGGTAATTTAACTTGGCAGGATTTTTTAGTTGAATCCGGCTGGCAAAGCTCAGATGTCGATAAATTGATCTGCCATCAAATAGGCTCTGTTAATCGAAAACATGTACTTGAGCAACTAAAATTTAGTGAACAACAAGATTTTATTACTTTTCCAACGCTTGGCAATATGGGGACGGTATCATTACCTGTTACCGCGGCTATGGCTACGGAACAGCGCTTTTTGAATAAAAATGATAAAGTGGCGTTTTTAGGTATTGGTAGTGGTTTGAATTGCATCATGATGGGTCTTGAGTGGTAGCCGCCTCGTTCAGCTATTTTTTATAAGATAAAACTAAACCACTTGTAAAAAGAGCAATTACAATTAATAACCCTAACCATGGCGGATTTGCAGGGGTATTTAAGTCAACTAATACCCCTGCACGTATGGTTGTTAGCATTGCACTGATGCCAATTAATGGGATCGCCCAAAAACACCATCGTTGGTTCTGCCTAAAAGGTATAATTAACAAGAGTATTAGGGTTAGTGCGGTCAACAGCATTAAACTGCCAGCCCCATTTAACATCGCTAAAAATAAGGTTCGCACACCGGGCTCTAGTTCATGCCAGGCATACGTTGTTGCTGCTGCATGATAGGGTAAATAACTATCGCGAATTGCATAGACTAGTCCGCCCAATAGCATGGGCGAAATCGCCAAACTATGACACACTAGTGCCGCTGTTTTTGACCAAGTCATTTATTGCTAACCTTAAGCTCGTTCTTCATTTTTTATCCTACAGTTGGCATTTTAGTAAGAAGACTATACCCGCTCCGGCTGTATCATGCACCTTCAAGTGGAACGGGTATAGATTCGTTTGTTCTTATCCAAACATGATGTCTATTCTGAGCTACTTCAAACTTCGCCCAATTAACAAACTCCTTGATTGTACAGTTTCCATACAAACCAGCATTGGAACCAGTTAAAATTATAAATTTAACAATATTTTTATTTCCTATTAAAGATATTTTTCTAATTTCCCATTTTTTACCTATTTTACCATTACTATAGGCAAGTCCTGATTCAATTTGCGTTGGGTGTTCAATATCTAATTCAGCATGGCGTTTAGCATTTTCAAAAATTTCAATCCAACCTTCATCTGTAATATCAATAAATGAGCCGTGTTCATTTACTGATTTCATAAAATCTTCAATGGTAATTTCATTTTCGCGATCACCCGGTGATACTTTTCCTTCACCGTGATGCTTGAAATACACATGAGAAGGATAACGTCGCCAACGAAAAGGATAGTTGAGAATAATAGCAGCGATCAAAATGATCACACAATTAAGTAAAGTAGGAACAAGTATATAAGAAAAACCTAAGTCATGAATCGCATCACCTCCTAATACTGCACCTAATGCTGTTGCACCACCTGGAGGATGAATACACCTGAAATAGGACATAATAAAAACAGATAAAGAGACTGATACTGCGGCTGCGAGTAGTACGTTATTTCCTAAAAACTTCCAACATAAAACACCAACTAATGCGCTAAAAATATGGCCTGCAACCACTGGCCATGGTTGTGAAAGAGCACCATGTGGTACAGAAAAAACAAGTACTGATGTAGCAGCAATCGATATTATCACATAAGTGTTGTAGGCAATATGTTCAGTTATGTTCATATAATTCAAAAAGAATTGAGAAAAATAGAGAACAGCTAACGTTGCTATTAATGATGTTAATGCAGCTAAAGCAATATCTTTTGCGGGTGTTATGGATGTCGGAATACCTAAATATAGGCTAAATTCTTTAATAAAGGTGTTCTTCATCATTATGTAAACCTAGCTAACCTTAGTATGCACAATAATTTAAATAAGGCGGACATTATCATGTTAGTAATATGCCCTACTGTTAATTGCACCATAGACAGTGTTGGAATGGCGGGAGCGGTTGGAATTATTATCAAATTTATCTCGTCATATGACACAAAAAATGCACCACAAGCGAACATGAGCAGCACGGTATTAGTGCAATATAATATCTTATAAAATATACATGTGTATAATGAATAATATTTACATTTATTATTCAAAATATTAATATAAATGAGGGTTTATGGATTATTTAGCCGCTAAGACTTTTCTTTCAATTTGCGAAATGGGTACTTTTGGTGCATCGGCTTCTGAGCTCAACGTGACACAAACAACGGTGACAGCACGCATAAAATCATTAGAGAAAGAGTTGCAATGTTCTTTATTTATACGTAATAAGAGTGGTGCTAAATTAACTAAAGACGGAGAACATTTTAAGTCTTATGCAACACAAATTGTTCAAACATGGCATGCTGCTAAAAGAGATTTACCACTACCTACCGACTCAACAGACAGTTTAGCTATTGGTGTCGACTTAACATTATGGAACCCTATAGCGGCTAAGTGGCTTATTCAACTAAATGAGAATAACCCTGAATTAGCATTAAACCTTGAAGTAGGTGATAGCAAACAGTTATGCGAAAAAGTTAGAACAGGAAGTTTAGATGTTGCTTTGGTACACCAACCTGAGTATAGCTCTCGTCTTATTGTAGAACATTTATTAGATGAAAAACTGGTTAGAATTCAATCAAAGTCAAAAAGTGAACCTTATTTATATATAGACTGGGGAGATGAATACCGAAGGCTACATGATAAAGCACTACCAGAACTATCGCGTAGCAATTTATCAATAAGTTTAGGACCCGTCGCTTTACAAGTAATACTCAAATCTGGTGGTAATGGCTATTTTCGTACACGGGTAATTAACCGTTATTTGGCGCAGGGACTTTTAGAGCTTACACCCAACTCACCTCAGTTCTCTTATCCTGTTTACCTTGTTTGTTACCCTAAAAAAAATAAAAACATTAGCCACTTGAAACAACAACTCATGCGTATATTTGATGAGAGCGATGATTGGTTTTAATCTAAAAAACGAATAATAGGGCTTAAAACAACCGATACGTAAAACGAAATAGATCCGTATTTCTATTCACTTTAACCCATTGGTAATTTTTTGTATTACTTGCACAGAGAAAAGTGATTTTCTCTGTCGGATTAGCGTATATTATACCGCCCAATAGAACATTTAACTAAAAGAGATATAATGCAAAAACTAACAACATTACTGGATCGCATTACGATTGAGCCAAAAACAACGGCGACTTCTTGTGTTATCTGGCTACATGGCCTAGGTGATTCTGGAGCAGGTTTTGCGCCCGTGGTGCCATTATTAAATTTACCACATTACCATGCGATACGTTTTATTTTTCCTCATGCGCCGGAGCAAGCTGTTACCATTAATAATGGTTTTTTGATGCCCGCTTGGTACGACATTAAAAATCAAGATTTGCATAATCGGGCAGATATGGATGGCGTACTGCAATCTGAGCGCTCGGTACACGCGTTAATTCAAGAACAAATTGATAACGGAATACCCGCAAGTAACATTGTTTTAGCTGGTTTTAGTCAAGGCGGTGTGATGAGTTTGTATACTGGTTTGCGGTTTAAACAAACGTTAGCAGGAATAATGGCCCTATCATGCTATTTACCTATAAAAGATCAATTACCTACTGAGCTAAGTACTGCTAATAAAAACACGCCAATATTACAACACCATGGCAAAGCTGATGATGTTGTTCCTATGTCATCAGGAAAAATGGCAAACGAGTTAATGAAAAACAAAGGCTATAATACGCAATGGAAAACCTATCCAATGGCCCATAGTGTTTTACCTGAACAACTTAATGATATTGGTAAATGGTTAACTGAATGTCTTGTAGACTAGTACGTTATACCAACCCTACAGAACAGCGTAGATAAAATGATTTTCAGCTGTATATTACTGAGATTTCTCAGTAATATACAAAAAGAATAAATTTAAGTTGATTTACCCTTATCTCAGTATAGGAATAACCATGAAACACGAAGAGCTACCTGAAAATCACAAAGATCCATTGTTGAACCTATTACATCTTACTATTCGATTTGCGATAAGACTACTTGCTATATTAATGGTATTAGTCATCTACTGGAGTATTGCTGATGTTGTGTATGTTCTTTATCTGAAACTGTCTACTCCCCCGTACTTTCTCTTAAATGTTGAAGATATTCTGCAGACTTTTGGTGCCTTTATGGTTGTATTGATAGCGGTTGAAATTTTTATCAACATTCGATTGTATCTAGGATCAAATGTTATCCCGGTAGAGTTGGTGATTGCGACTGCACTGATGGCAGTCGCACGTAAAATTATTGTACTCGATCTCAAAATTGTTTCTGCAGAGCAAATTATTGGACTTGCTTTGGTCACAATTGCCTTAGGGGTAACGTATTGGTTACTAAAAAGTAGAGCTCACTTAGATTCTAGCGATGAAATGAAATCAGATATATAAAATTGACTATATTTCGTACCTCAACCTATCACACCACTTAATACGTCGTGATAGGTTAAGGCATCTATAAGGCTATTCATACCATCCTCCCTAACGGGTATCACTTTGGCTATAGCCTTGTTATAAACATCAACCCATCTTAAAAAACCATCTATTATTCATGCGTGGGAATTACCTGGTGAAGCTTATTTAAAAGGCTGGGGCCATAACTCTGAGGTTGATCGTCTTGAAATGATAATGAAGGAACAACTGGATAGACAAAAACTTTTTGATAAAACGCTCAAAAATAATTTTTCTAGTGATAACTTTCCCAATACAAAACTTATTGAGGGCACTGCACAAGAAGAAATTCCTAAATACATAGAAGAGCAAGAGATTGACCTAGTTGTGATGGGTACTGTGTGTCGTACCGGTATTACAGGTCTGTTTATTGGCAACACCGCTGAATCTATCTTAAGTGAAGTATCCTGTTCAGTATTAACATTAAAACCTGAAGGATTTGAAACACCAGTTAAGTAATTTTAATTTGTAAAATTTTTGTTAGCTGCAGTTACAATTTCAAGAATAGCCGGATGCTTTAACCGACGCTCAGGAGAAATTACATAATAGTGCTCTTTTATTTCATCGGTACGGCCAATAACTTTAACATCATATTTATCTGCAACATATTCTTCAATCAGTCTAGGGCAGCTGAAGACACCAAAGCCTGCTTGCCCAAAAGACTTCATCAAGGCACTATCATCAAATTCTGCCACAATATTGGCTGATATGTTATTTTTTTCTAGCCACGATGATAAGCGGTTTCTTACTGCAGATTTTTTACTCTGCATAACCCAGGGAAGATCAGATAAAGATTGAGGAAAAGTACTACTGCATGTTTCTAATAGCGTTTGTGCCGCAAAAAAAGTAAAACCACTTTCAACAAGTAAATGGTTATAAGCTTTCACATGATTTCCCAATTGCAGGGGTTGGTCTGTTAAAATACAATCTAACTTATTAACCGCTAAGTCGGCTAATAAACTATTTTGATCCCCTTCTACACAGATCAAACGTACACGCTCTTTCATATTCAACACCGGCGAGAGTAATTGATATGCCAATACTTTAGGTATTACATCTGTTATTCCTATTGTAAAGGTATGCCATAGTTCAGGCTGCTGCCTTTTGAATATATGTTTTATTTCGTCGCCTAATTGAAAAATTTCTTCTGCGTAGCTGTATATTAATTTTCCCATTTCTGAAAGGTGTAGCTTTTTTCCTTTGCGATCAAATAAATTGACCCCCATTTGGTTTTCAAAACTGGTAATTTGCCCACTTATCGTTTGTGGTGTTAAATTTAATCTAACACTGGCCTTGGTAATACTCCCTTGTGTCGCAACAACATAAAAATAAAACAGGTGATTATAGTTAAGTGGGCTCATGTAGTTACTTATTAAGTTTTTATCGATGATAGCATCAACAATATTTGAAAGTATATGAAGATCTTTTAGGTCTAGTTATTATTGATGTTGTTGCATACTCGGATACCTAATGAATAAATATTTTATCGCACTAATTGCCGCCATTATTTTAATACCCAGTTTATACGCAGCAATTTCCCCCACTTTTTATACTGCTGAGGTCAATTGGCATCATTACAAAGAAACACGTGCTATGGATTCGAAGAAACCTATTTTCGTTTTTGCAAAAATGCGGTTCTGTACTACTTGTGCCGCAATGGAAAAAGACATCTTTACTAACCCTGAATTAGCTAAGGTATTAAATGAGCGATTTATCCCAGTAAAAGAAACAATCAACTTTGCACTTTCAAGTTTTGTTTTTGATGATCTGCAAGATGATGAAGGCGAACAACTTACCTTTAGAGGCTTTCCTGCTGTAATGATAGTTAAAGGTGATAATTACTCACTAAGTCATGGGTATAAAAATGTTGAGCAACTGCAGGCTATTTTAAATAAAGCGTTAACAAATGAGTAAGAATATTAAATTATTAAGAGGAATTTTGTCTATTAACTTTGTAAATAAAGCAAATCAAAAAAATAAAAAATTCGACGTTAGCTCAGGTTTTATTAAAACGTTTTTATTTTACTTTATGCAACGAATACACTTTATCTTTACAAGTTACAATATATGAACTTCATCAAAAAACAGTAACACGTAACCAAGCAGGCCGTTGATTTTATGATAATTAGTTTTGTCATGGTCTGTGACAGAGGTGGCAGCTGTGAGTTCTAAAAATTCAATATTACGGTACTGTCGACTGACATTTTTTGTTAGTAAAAGCTAATTCAACAGGTAAAGACACCAAAAAAGTACGTTAAAATTATCGCTATTTAAACCAGACTTTACCCCCAACAATTTTATAAGCTGGTGTACCTTTTATCAATGTTTCGCGGGCGAACACTTTTTCGCATTTAGGGCATACACCCGATGTTGAGGTATAATCTTGACTAATACGCTCTTTAAAACATTTCACTAAAGCGCCCTTACCGCCTTTACGATATTTAAATAGAGGCGCATTACATGCCTTGCAAAATATATCGACAGTTTTCGTTGGACCTTTTTTATTCGGCTTAGCCATAACGTTAATGCACCTTGTGCTTAGCGGGTTTATTCAGCACGGGCAAGTTATCATTAGTTGTTTGTAAAGTAAATTTTAGTGGCTGTATGCACTGGTTAATTCTGCGGCGAAAATAGATATATACCCGTTCCACCTCAAGATGCAGGTATACTTGCCGCGTTTGTTAAAACGATGAATTAGGTTGGCTTAAAAATGCAATCTCTTTGGCGCTCGATTGCCGATTAAGAATAGTATTACGATGTGGATATCGGCCAAATTTTTCAATGATTGCCAAATGCTTTAATTCAAATTGATAATTATTATCAATGCCATTCGCTTTATATAATAAGCAAGCTTGTTGATGAATGAGCAACGATTCACTGTGCATAAAGGGCATATAAATAAAACTACGCTCTATCGCATTAAGTTCTTTGTCTGCACCTACAGCGATGGCTTGTTGTGATAAAGCAAGTGCTAATGGGTCCTGAGCGAATGACTGGGGAGTCTCTCGAAACATATTTCTTGAAAATTGATCTAATACAATAATTTCTGCTAATCTGCCTTTAGCACTATTACGCCATTGGTATAGTTCACAGCAGCTAGCTTGCTGATGAATTCCTTGAAATCGATCATAAATACGCTTATCTAAGGCATTATCTTTTCCCCACCATTGCTGTGAATTGAGCTCTTCAAACCAAAATTGTAAAACGTTGTTATACATTTTTTTCCCCTGTTAATTTATCCGCTCGTAATTTTCGGGTGATTGCTGGAATATCAGTATAGCTTTGTTCCTTACCGTCGTTTGAAAATAGTTCATTACAAACCAAGTCGTCATCTAAAGAATCGTTATCTGTGGGCTTTGACGCATCAATACTATTGGGATCTACCGATAAGGAGCTGATGCCCGAGGCAACGATTAAAATTTCAATTTCAGATGATAAGCTTGGATCTAATGTAACACCAGGAACGATAAGTACGGATTTGTTAGTGATTTTTTCTCTAATGTGGTCAATCAAGCCATTGTACGTTGATAACTTAGGCTCAGATTTACAAAACAGTTGGAAAATAATACCCTTTGCTGTATCTATATTCGCAATAGAAACTAACGGATTATTAAGTGCTTGATCCAAGGCTTCAAAAGCTAACTCCTCGGTTTCTGCTTTCCCTACGCCTAAAATAGACTCACCCTCATAAGATAGTATGCTAGAAAAATCATTTTTATCTACGTTAACATAACCCGTCTCTGTCAACATTTGTACTAACGATACCAATAAGTTTTTCAATACTTCATTGCTCTGGTTAAATGCTGAGAACAAACCAACTTTCTTTCCTAAACCTTTTAATAATAGATCGTTGGATAACGTGATATAAGCATGAATAGGGTCTTTAATATCCTTAATTCCCTGCAGAGCGAAATCCATACGCAGTTTACCTTCAGACTCAAACGGTAAAGTGACAATAGCCAAACAATTAATATTTAATTCACGTGCGATACGGGCAACCAAAGGGCTAGCCCCTGTGCCAGTACCTCCGCCAAAACCTGCAGTAATAATAACAATATCACTATTTTCTATCGCATTGGTTAACAGCTCTTCACTTTCTTCTGCGGCTTTTAAACCTACTTCGGGGTTAGAGCCTGCGCCATAGCCATTAGTTAAATTTTCACCAATGAGTATTTTGTTTTCAACCTGTAAAGTATTTAATGCGGCTAGATCAGTATTAACAGCAATTAAGTTTACTTGTTGTGACAAACCATTTTCATACAACATGTTAATAGTATTACAACCACAACCCCCAATACCAACAACGGTAATGAGTAGTTCAGGGTTGGAATGAATAAGCTCTTTCATAAAATTTCCTAATGCGTTTTATAAACAAACGGTTCCAGTAATTTGACGTACTACATTTGTTTACGTTCAGAAAAACGTTCGACTTAATGACGAATTTTGACAATATTGATTGATAAGCTTCGGTGATCAACCTTTATTATAATGATCAATTATTCAATCTGCCATGTTAATAAGTAACTCTAGCGTATTAATTTTACCCTGTAATAATTTATTATTTGAACAACAAACTAAATATTAAGTATTTATCTAACTATTTTAATTTCCTTATTTAAATGGCACTAAAGAGATAGTAATCAATCACTACCCTACCCAATAGGGGTTACTAGGGTTATCTAACACATCAGAATAGAGTTACCAGAGGTAGTACCCATAATCCTTATGGGGTTACCAGGGTTCTTAATTGTTTTACTTCTAGGGTTGTCAGGGGTATTATTCATTTATTGGTTTTTATATAGAAGAGGTCATTATGAAGTATGCAATTATCTTCGTTTCATTAAAGAACGATGGCATTTATCAAGTGTCAGTACCTGACCTACCAGGTTGTGCTACTAGTGCAGATTCAATTGATTTAGGATTAGAAAAAATAAGCCAAAATATAAAATCACATTTAGCTATCTTGGCTGAGTACGGTGAAAAAATTCCGTCGGCAATGAGTATAGATAAACACAGGCAACAATATACTATCGAGCATCCGCACACGCATTCGCAGGCTTTTTGGGCTGTTATCGATATTGATATAACTGCCTATTTAGGCAGAAGTCATAAGATCAATGTCACCTTACCTGAATTATTAATAAAACAAATTGATGAAAAGGTGGGTAAAAGCTCTGCTTATAAAACCCGTTCAGGTTTTATTGCAAGCGCCTGCTTGGTAGAGCTAGGGAAATGAATGTTAAATGAGTTGTAACTCTCGACTTAAAGCAGAGGCATTAAATCAATTTTATTCGCAGCGGCATTAATTTTATCTTGTAAGCTCATGTTCGGTTCATGATAAAAATTCAGCTGCGCAATTTTTGGGATAGGTAAAAGTTGCTCTAGTGATTCAATATTTTCATTTAAACAAGGCATTGTTTTTTCACTGGCGTTGTTGGCAATCCAAGCAATACAGTGTAAACCGTCAGCTATTATTGCTTGGTAAGTTAATAGTGCATGGTTTAAGCAGCCCAATTTCATATTAACAACTAAAATAACTTCTTGCTGAGTGTCTTGCGCAAAGTCTGATAAGAAAACATTTCCCCCCCCAACTTTACTCCTATTGTTGTTTACGTATATTGGCAAGCGCCAGCCGCCAGCGCCTTCCGTGATATTTATATCTGCCTTTAATGAGGTTACTTTACTAAACCCTTGTGAGATGTCATCGATGGATATTACTCTATTATCATTTAAGGCTGCAATGTGAGGAGCAATTGCGGCTTCAAAAGTAATGGGGTTTATATCACTAATACTTTGCTGACAATTGCCAAATTGGCTTAACAACTGTGCATCTTCATTGACTAGCTGTTTATTTATTTGGTGGCAACCCGCTGCGACTGGCTTATACACTGCGACTTTTTTACCATTATTTATTAACGCCTGAGTTAGTGCGCAAGCAACAAACGTTTTTCCTGCATCGGTATCTGTGGCGGTAATAAAGTAATTTTTCATCGGTATCATTTAACTCGTTTAGGTAATTTAATTAGATAACTTAATTATTTAACTTAACAACAAGACCCGAATACAAACGATATGTAGCAGGATATATCCCGCTCGGTTCAAGAAAGTCTTGGTAGTGTTCGGTCATGGCAAACCATTTGTCTTTACCAGATAAACCACGATTACGTTTTTCTGGTAAATGATTAGCGCCTAGGCCTTTAAGTTCACGTGCTAGATGGATAACATTTTGGTATTCCAGCACTATGTCTTGGCACTTATGCTCTAATATTTTTGACGCATCCGTATTGAAAAGGTCACTTAAATCACTTTCTGTTTTAAAGTCGATGACATGTTGATCATCATCTACTTTTCGCCATGATGATTTTAATTCATGTAAAGTACCCTCAACTAAGGTAGTAAATATGATCAAACCACCGGGCTTTAATACCCGCAACATCTCGCTAATAGCCACATCAAGTGGATCACACCATTGAATGACAAGGTTCGAATAAATCAAATCGACACTTTCATCTTTTAAGGGAATGTTATGTACATCAGCTTCAAGCCAAGTAATCGCTTTATGTCGACTATCTTGTGCAAAATGGAGCATACCTTTTGATAAATCTAAGCCTACAACGTGCTTATAAGAACTCGCTAATAAATCAGTAAAAAAACCAGTACCCGAGCCTAAATCTAAAACCGTGAGGTCATTTCTATTGGGTAGCCACGGCATTAAATGTTTACCGGAAAATCGCTGTAATCTGGCTGATATATCATAAGACTGGCTAGCGGAGCCAAAACTTTGTGCTATTTTTACTTTATTTTCTTGATGCTGCACTGTTGGAGCCATGAAGATTATTCCTATCTTTATTTACAAAGCGCTTTATTTAAACAACTTGCTAAATAATTGATATTATTGTGATTATGGCTACAGCAAATAGTAACACGTAACCTTGAGCTGCCAAAGGCAACGGTTGGTGGGCGGATAGCGGTTAACCAAATCCCTTGTTTTTTTAATTGATTACTGACATTCAGGGCTTTTTGTTCATCTCCTATAATTATCGCATGAATTGAAGAAGCTGATGGTATTACCTCAATACTTGGATCAAGTAACTCAATGAATAAAGCACTTAATTCAATAATTTTATCACGCCGCCATTGTTCTTGTTGAATGAGTTCAATACTCTTTATTGTTGCCCAAGCCAGTGCTGGAGAAATTGCCGTTGAGTAGATATAGTGCCTAGCAAAATTAATTAAATAATCGTGTAAACCTTCTTCGCACGCTAAAAAAGCACCGCTAGTGGCAATCGCTTTACCAAAGGTTGCCATGGTAATATCCGCTTGATTACTGTTGGTTAATACACTGGCACTACCCTGACCTTGCTCACCAATAACGCCAATACTATGTGCATCATCAACATAAAGCCAAGCCTTATTTTTTTTAGCAACGTTGGCAAGTTCGATAAGCTTAGCTTCATCACCACCCATACTGAACACACCTTCAGAGGCGACCAATTTATTTTGACCATCAGAGCTAGACAATAACTGCGCTAATTGCTCGGTGTCGTTATGGGCAAAGCGCTTTACTTTAGCTTTACTTGAAAAGGCACCATCAAGCATTGAAGCATGGGACAGTTTATCCAGAAAAAAATGTGCTCTGTCTTTTCCCGTTTCTTGGCCTAGTGTTTGAAACAACGCTACATTCGCTGAAAAGCCACTAGTAAAAATTAGGCAACGAGGTTTATTTACCCACTGGCAAATTTTATCTTCTAAGGCTTGATGTGCATAATGAAAGCCCGTTACTAAACTTGACGCACTTGCACATAAACCAAATCGTGCAACGCCTTCTTGCATGGCTTTATTTATTTCATCATGATTATTTAATCCTAAATAATCATTTGAAGAAAAATTTATATAGGGTTTTCCACCCACAAGTATTTGAGTACCTTGCTGCTGAGCAAAATTTTCTGCTGCTTGTAAACAAACGCGTTGTCTGTATCGAGCGTGTGATTTTTGCGCGGTTACTTGCCCAGCAATAAAGTTAAATGCCATTGTCGTCTTATTTCTTATATTTGATATTGATGATGGTTGTTAATGGTTATAATTCATAAGTAATGCATAAGCTAATGGGCAGCGTCATAGAAAAGGTCTTTATGTTGCTCATTGACTAAAGACGTTGTCAGTACTTGATCTTGTAACTCACTTACATCCCCAATAGTCTCAGTGTTAATGCCTAATTTTTTAAATAACTTAGTATCTGTATCTGTTTCAGGATTTTCAGCTGTCAGTAATTTACAACCGTAAAATATTGAATTAGCCCCGGCAAGAAAACACAATGATTGCATTTGTTCATTCATTTCTGAACGACCTGCCGATAAACGCACATGAGATTGTGGCATCATAATACGTGCTATGGCGATACAACGTATGAAATCAAAACTTTCTAAATCGTCTACATCTGCTAACGGTGTTCCTTCAACTTTGACTAACATGTTAATAGGAACACTTTCAGGTTGTTTTGGCAAGTTTGCCAGTTGGACTAATAAAGACGCTCTATCTACCGCGGTTTCCCCTAAACCGACAATCCCCCCACTGCACACTTTCATGCCGGAACTGCGAACATGAGTTAATGTATCTAATCTATCTTGATAAGTACGGGTAGTGATGATTTGGTTGTAATGTTCAGGTGAAGTGTCAAGATTATGGTTGTAGTAATCTAAACCGGCGTCTTGTAACTGCTCGGCTTGATTTTCATCTAACATACCTAAAGTCATACAAGACTCAAGCCCTAAGGCTTTAACACCTTTGATCATATCAAGTACAACAGGCATATCGCGTGCTTTTGGGTTACGCCAAGCTGCGCCCATACAAAAACGGGTCGAGCCCATTGCTTTAGCTTTTGCAGCCGCTTCTAATACTTTTTCTACTTCGAGCAAACGCTCTTTTTCTAAACCGGTATTATTGCGAGCACTTTGCGAACAATATTTACAATCTTCAGGGCAAGCACCCGTTTTAATAGACAGTAATGTACTCACCTGAACTTCATTTGCATTAAAATGTTGACGATGAATAGTTTGAGCTTGAAACATTAAATCGTTAAAAGGAATAGCAAATAAAGCTTCTACCTCTCTGATGGTCCAATTATGTCGAACCGATGAGTTTTCATTTGTTGACGCGTTTATGGCGGTTGTTTCTACTGAAGATAAAGACATAAGACTCGTTTGCATCTATATAAATTTACGGGTAGTCTAGCGTTCACCACCTTAATGTCAACAATGAAAGCGATTATTAGTTAACATATGACCAATAAACAACCGATTATTCACGTATCCAAAAAAAGTAACAATGATTTACTCCAGTTTGATAAAGAGCATGTGTGGCATCCTTACACTTCAATGTCATCACCCTTACCTTCTTATTTGGTAGAAAGTGCCAATGGCGTACACATAAACCTTGCCAGTGGTGACTCACTTATTGATGGTATGTCATCTTGGTGGTCTGTATTGCATGGCTACAATCATCCTAAATTAAATGCAGCACTGGTTGAGCAATCAACTAAAATGTCGCATGTTATGTTTGGCGGGCTAACACACGCGAGCGCGATAACATTATGTGAAAAGTTAATCGAACTAACGCCAGCGGGGTTAAAGAAAGTATTCCTTAGTGACTCTGGCTCGGTTTCTGTTGAAGTGGCGATGAAAATGGCATTGCAGTATTGGCATAGCAAAGCTCAACAAGAACATAAGCCATTAACCAAAACCAAATTACTCACCGTTAAAAATGGTTATCATGGCGATACTTTTGCAGCGATGTCTGTTTGCGATCCGGTAACGGGTATGCATCAAATATTTGAACAAGTATTAATGCAAAACTACTTTGCACCTGCGCCAACAATTAAATTTGGCGAACAATGGCACAATGATGAGACCAAAGAGCTCGCCCAACTATTTAAACAACATCATCATGAGTTAGCCGCGTTTATTATTGAGCCCATTGTACAAGGTACCGGTGGTATGCGTTTTTACCATCCTCACTATTTAAAAACCTGTCGTGAACTCTGTGATCAATATGATGTGTTACTTATTGTTGATGAAATTGCCACAGGCTTTGGCCGCACGGGAAAACTATTTGCTTGCGAGTGGGCTGACATTAGTCCTGACATTATGTGCCTAGGTAAAACGCTTACTGGCGGATACATGACATTAGCAGCAACCTTGTGTACTAATACTATTGCTAATACCATCAGCACCGGTAAAGCGGGATGCTTTATGCACGGGCCAACTTATATGGGCAATGCGCTAGCGTGTGCAGTAGCTAATGCGAGTATTGATTTATTGTTTGAGAATAATTGGCAAGAACAGGTGCAAACGATTGAACAGACGTTAACAGAATTATTACTCCCTTTAAAAAAATACAATAGAGTTAAAGATACCCGTGTATTAGGCACTATTGGCGCAGTTGAATGCAGGCAGGCGGTAAACGTAACCGTGATACAAAAACGCTTTGTCGAACTAGGCGTTTGGATCCGCCCTTTTGGCACGCTTATCTATATTATTCCCCCCCTTATTATTAATGCAGGACAACTAACGTCATTAGTCAATGCGATTTCAATCGTGTTAGAAGAAGACGACTGTTTTATTTAGCTGCTACCCTAGCCATTAGCATTAAGGGTGTAATGTAAGATTACCGAGAGCCAAATAAGATTCATAATCAGTAGAAAGTACAAATTATAATTTGTATTATCATTGTGCCTTCTACTTCTATATTTTTCCACCAACATTGATGCATAACTACCTGCGGCGCTAAACCATATAACAAGATATAAATACCCGGTTAATGGTGTTAACCAAAACTGCCTAATTTCAATGTCGTGATAACGAACAACACCATAACTTTTTTCTGGCGCAGCATAAAAAGACATTACTAAAGCAAAAATAAACAGTACCCAACTTAACAAGGTCAAAGCTTGTGATAGGTAAAACCAAAAATCGTGAGATATTCGCCGCTCTGTTATCTTAGTTGCTTGGGCTGATTTCATGGGTTTCTGTCCAGATATAGGTCTTTTTGACCTCGTAGGGTAACTTTTTCAATTATAGTTAATTAATTTAGCAAGTTTTACTTGTTAAACCTAGCAGTCACGGTAACATAACCCCCTTAAAAATTTGAGTACATTCGATAAAAACATAAGAGGTCATTACATGTCAGTTATAGCAATTACTGATGTATTAGCGGGAAAATTCCCTGTTGATGAAACTATTACCGTACATGGTTGGATAAGAACTCGCCGTGATTCAAAAGCCGGCATTTCTTTTTTAGCTATTCATGATGGCTCATGCTTTGATGCCATTCAAGCTATCGTACCTAGTGATCTTACTAATTATCAAGAAGAGGTTCTTAAGTTAACTACGGGTTGTTCTGTTAAAGTCACCGGTATTTTAGTTGAATCTCCTGGTAAAGGGCAATCTTTTGAAATTCAAGCTACTGCTGTTGAAGTGCTTGGCTTTGTTGAAGATCCTGATACTTACCCTATGGCCGCAAAACGTCATAGCATTGAGTTTTTACGTGAGCAAGCACATTTACGCCCTCGTACTAATATTGGTGGCGCAGTCGCTCGAGTACGTAATTGTTTAGCTCAGGCTATTCATCGCTTTCTTCATCAAAAAGGGTATTTCTGGATCAGCACACCACTTATTACCGGTAGTGATTGTGAAGGCGCAGGAGAGATGTTCCGCGTTAGTACGTTAGACATGGAAAACTTGCCGCGCACTGATGAAGGTAAAGTTGATTACAACAAAGACTTCTTTGGCAAAGAAACCTTTTTAACGGTTTCAGGACAATTGAACGTCGAGACTTATTGTAACGCGTTATCAAAAGTATATACATTCGGTCCAACTTTTAGAGCTGAAAACTCTAATACTTCTCGTCACTTAGCTGAATTCTGGATGGTTGAACCTGAAATCGCTTTCGCTGATTTATCAGACGCCGCTGATTTAGCTGAAGAAATGCTAAAGTATGTGTTTAAAGCCGTTTTAGAAGAGCGTAGCGATGATATTGCTTTCTTCCAACAGCGTGTTGATAAAACAGTGGTAGAGCGTTTAAACTCTGTCATTGAAACCGACTTCGTCCGTTTAGATTACACCGACGCAATTACCATTTTAGAAAATTGTGGTAAGAAATTTGAAAACCCTGTTTCTTGGGGTGTTGATTTAAACTCTGAACATGAACGTTATTTAGCAGAAGAACATTTTAATGGTCCGGTTGTTTTACAAAACTACCCTAAAGACATTAAATCTTTCTATATGCGTTTAAATGATGACGGTAAAACTGTTGCAGCTATGGATATTTTAGCGCCAGGTATTGGTGAAATTATCGGTGGCAGTCAACGTGAAGAGCGTCTTGATGTGTTAGATAGTCGTTTAGAAGAAATGGGCTTAGATATTTCTGATTACAGTTGGTATCGTGATTTACGTCGTTACGGCACTGTGCCTCACTCTGGCTTTGGTTTAGGTTTTGAGCGTTTAGTGGCTTATGCTACGGGTATGCAAAACGTGCGTGATGTGATCCCTTTCCCAAGAACACCTAATAACGCAGATTTTTAATACGTTATTAATGATTGATCTATACCCGTTTCAGCTTGAACGGGTATAGACTATTTTATTTAACTCTAAAGTATAGTATTTAAAACGTCGTCTCTATTTCCAATAACTCACTTTATGTTCAAAACACTTGCTCGATTTTAGTGCTTGTTCTTTACAAGGTGTACCTATATACAAAAAACCAACAATTGCATCGTGTTCTTTTATTGACAGTCCTTGTTTGATTTTTGCATTATAAGCTAATCCACCTGTTCGCCACATAGCGCCATAACCTAGTGCTACGGATGCCATTTGCATGGCATGTGCACAACAACCTACGGAGATTAATTGTTCTTGAGTTGGCACCTTTTCATGTTGAACAAACTCAGTACTCACCACAATAATCATCGGTGCTCTGAAAGGCTTTTTTGCTATTCTTTCTAAGTTAGTACTTTGACTATCACTACTGTGTACCAATAAATCACTAAATCGTTGTAAACCATCTTCCGCTATTACGGTAAAGTGCCAAGGTTGCAAGCAAGCATGATCCGGAACTCGCATACCTGCAGCTAAAATTTTCTCTAAATCATTTTGATTTGGCGCGGGTGTTGTTAATGAAGACGTTGATTGGCGCTGTAATAGTAATTCGATACTCGTCATGGTATTTCTTTGTTTAATCTAAAAATATATGACTGTAGTGTATACCGATTACCTTTGAAAGTGCACATTGAAAATGTAACTTAATTAGTAATAGGTCACTAATTAAGTACACCATTTAAGCCGCAGAATTTATATTTTACAGTTTTTTGTATCAAAAAAAATGTTCGTTAAACGAATTCGGCTACTAATTAAAAAGATAAGGAGCGTGAAATGCAAGTGTCGATTGCCTATTTGGTCGTATTATTAATTTGGTCTACCACACCATTAGGTATTGTGTGGAGTAGTGAGACCATAAATCCAACCATGGCGGTTTTACTGCGCATGCTTATTGCAGTGATACTGGGTAGTTTTATCATTTTTATTACAAAAATTGAATTACCTTGGCATAAAAAAGCTATTCGATTATATAGTTTTTCTGCTTTAGGTATTTTTGGTGGTATGTCATTTTCATATTTAGCTGCAGGGTATTTATCATCTGGAATTTTATCGCTATGTTTTGGTTTAGCCCCAGTATTTTCTGCAATACTCGCCAGAAGAATTCTAGCTGAGCCAAAAATATCGACAGTACGTAAACTCTCTATGTTGTTATCTTTTATAGGGTTAGCATTAGTTTGTGCCGATAAACTTTCACTTAAAGGCGATAGTATCTATGGCTTGTTTTTCATCTTAACAGCCGTGTTCCTATTTAGTTTAAGCGGCGTATTAGTGAAAAGTATATCATTAGCTATTCATCCACTAGCAACAACTGTTGGTGCATTAACGGTTTCATTACCTTTGTTTATTGCCAACTGGTTACTACTTGATGGCAATGTAGACATGAGTAATTGGCAGCCAAGATCCGTTTGGGCAACTATTTACTTAGGGGTTTTTGGCTCATTAATTGGCTTTTTTGCTTACTTTTTTGTATTACAAAAATTAACCGCAAGTACCGTAGCGCTAATCACATTGGTAACACCTATTATTGCCTTATCTTTAGGTGTCGTATTTAATGATGAAGTAATCAACAATAAAATACTGTTAGGGGCATTTTTAGTCATACTGGGGTTGGCGGTATATCACTGGGGCGAGCTATTGATTAAGAAACTACAGATTAAAAGAACGATCAGAAACTAGTAGAAAAAATAAAGCGGGTTAGTACCATGAAGATTAAATAGTGACTAACCCGCTTTATTTTGTTTAGAAGTTTATTTAACGGTTTATTTTAAAATATCTTTGTTATTAAATAATAACCTTTGATAAATATAATAATCAACACTGGTATATCGACCCGCACCAATAAAAAATAAAGTAAGTAACATGATGAAATAAGTGGCTGAAAATTCAATACCATTATTAAGTACGACAATGCTACCTTTCTCATACAACCAATCGGTATTGCCATTATTTTCAATTATGTCACGCATTTTTTCTAGACGGTAACCCGTTTGTATACTGTTTTCTAAACTGGCTTCTGCTTGTTCAAAACCAAGCCAAGTCATCATTTTAGCAGCGCTGGTGTCAGGGTTAGTGGGCGTTATCGCAAACCAACCGTTGGGCGCATGAACTGTGCTTGCCGCCATAATCATGGTAAACATTAATGGAATAGAAATTAACCTTGTGAGTGCTCCAACCAGTAATAACCAACCGCCAAAAAATTCAGCCAGTATCACTAAATTTGCTAATAATGCTGGGAACGGTAAACCTAAACCCCAATCACTATTACCAAACCAGGCAATTATATTCGGATCGGCCATAAAAGAGGCGATACCTGACACTTCTTCATTAAGTAGTTGAGTTTTACTAAAGCCGGCCATAATAAAAACAGGCGCAAGATATAAGCGTAAAAATAAGGCCGGAACCCCATCAAAGTTTTGTAGCTTGTTTAAAAAATTGTTATAGATTGATAGCAGTGAAGACATTGTTGTTGGTCTCGATTGAATTACATTTATAAGATATAGAGTATAAGAACTTTTAAACAATAAAATACTTTCAACTAATATATTTTCACTAACGTCTTATCATTATTAAAACTTGTAAAAGCTTAATAATGATAAGAAATCATATCAGTAGACACTACTTAAAGAATCATTTATTTACAATCTAAGGGTCAAATGCAAAGCCGTTTAGGTTAAGATAATACTAACCCTTTAATTAGTATTTATAGATGATTTTTATGAGTAAATTAGTAAACCTATTTAAACGTATTGTATTAGGCATATGGCGTTTATTTACCCTAACCCGTTCAGTTATTTTAAACTTAATCTTCATTGTACTTTTTATTGGCTTCATCGCTATGCTTGGTAGTGATTCAGAGCAACTCAGTGTGCCAAACAAATCAGCATTAGTGTTAAATTTAGTCGGTGATTTAGTTGAGCAAAAACGTGAAGTAAATCCAATGGATGCTTTTTTAATCGAAGCACTGGACGAAAAAGAAGATAAACCTGAGATGTTATTAGCTGATGTGTTAGATGTGATTGCTAAAGCAAAAAATGATGATCGGGTACAGTTATTAGTTTTACAACTTCAGGGGCTGCAATCCACGGGGTTAAGTAAATTACAAGATGTCGGCGCTGCACTAATTGATTTCAAAAGTTCGGGTAAAAAAATTATCGCTTTAGGCGATAGTTTCTCACAAGATCAATATTACCTCGTTAGCCATGCCGACGATATATGGATGAACCCACAAGGCTTTATGTTACTTGATGGTTACGGTCGATATAATATGTATTTTAAATCAGCATTGGAAAAACTGGCGATTAATCAACACATATTTCGTGTTGGTACGTTTAAATCTGCCGTAGAGCCTTTTTTACGTGATGATATGTCTGCAAAAGCAAAAGAAGCTAATGCCTTATGGCTAAATGATTTGTGGCAACAATATAAGGAAGATGTCGCAAAACAGAGAGGTTTTAGCGTTGACAATTTTGATGATAGTATGACTGATTTGTTAAGTAAATTTAGCAACGCTAATAGTAGTTTTGCCAATTACGCACTGACAAACAACTGGGTTGATCAGTTGAAAACCCGCGCACAAATGCGCAGTGACTTAATAGATATGGTCGGTAAAAATAAAAAAGGTAACAGTTACAACCATATTGGCTTTAAAGATTATTTAGCAGCAACAACTTCTCTGGTATCTTTACCGGTAAGCTCAACAAGCAAGGTCGCAATTATTGTCGCTAAAGGCACCATTTTAAATGGCACACAAAAGCCAGGTACAATTGGTGGCGACTCAACCGCAAAATTGCTCCGTAAAGCTCGCACTAACGATGATGTAAAAGCGGTAGTTTTACGGGTTGATAGCCCAGGTGGTAGTGCTTTTGCTTCAGAAATAATTCGTCAAGAAGTTGAATTACTCAAAGCCGCAGGAAAACCTGTTGTTGCTTCGATGGGAACTTATGCCGCTTCTGGTGGTTATTGGATTTCAGCTCCCGCAGATAAAATTATTGCCTCACCCTCTACCATTACCGGCTCTATTGGTATTTTTGGCATGATGATGACCTTTGAAGACTCATTGAGTAAACTGGGTATTTATACTGATGGCGTTGGTACCACCGACATTGCTGGTTTTAGTCCTACTCAACCATTAACTAAAGGTATGTCACAGTTATTCCAACTGCGTATCAATAAAGGTTACCACGACTTTATCAGTTTAGTCGCGGCAAATCGTAACATGACGTTAGCGCAAGTAGACGCGATTGCTCAAGGGCGAGTATGGTCGGGTAAAAAAGCAAAAGATCTGGGTTTAGTCGATGACTTAGGTAATTTAACTGATGCGATTGTCGCTGCAGCCCAATTAGCTAAACTTGATCAATATGATACGTTATTAATTGAAAAAGTGCCCTCTTCGCGTAATCAGTTTATTCAAAAATTGATCGGACAAGCACACCTTTTAACTAATAGTAGTTTAGGTTCTCTATTAGGTTTTGAGGGAAATACTGCGGCTAATGATCTAACTTCTTTGGCTGGTGTAAATGCTAAGCCAATGACACAGTTTATCAATCAGCTCCAAGCTGAGTTTTCTAAAATGAATCAATTTAATGATCCACAAGGTATATATACTCTGTGTATTGCTTGTAGCGCAAAATAAATATGACACCTAATTTAAAAATATCATAATAAAACGTGCCTATGCACATGGCTCAGGGACGTCATCCCCGTGGTGTATTAATCGGGGATCTAATCTCTAGAAAGTGATAGATCTTCGATCAGAGACCTCGAAGATGACGTTTACAGCAAGCGCCTGAGTTAACTACATAGGCATGTAATAAAATAATAATAAAAATGGACACCTCTATGAATAAACGTATCTATGTCGCTTATACGGGCGGCACTATTGGGATGAAACACAGTAGTGAAGGTTTTGTGCCTGTTGAAGGGCATTTAACTAATTCAATCAATGCGTTACCTGAGTTCCACCGTCATGAAATGCCAGAGTTTACTATTAACGAATATCAACCGTTAATAGACTCCTCGAATATGACGCCAAGTGATTGGCAACGTATCGCTGATGATATTAAAACCCATTACGATGACTATGATGGTTTTGTAGTGTTACATGGTACCGATACTATGGCTTATACTAGCTCAGCATTGTCATTTATGTTTGAGAATTTGAGTAAACCAATTATAGTGACTGGCTCACAAATACCTTTAAGTCAATTACGATCTGACGGGCAAGTAAATGTTTTAAACTCTTTATATATAGCAGCCAATTACCCAATCAATGAAGTGGGTTTATTTTTCAATAACAAGCTTTATCGCGGTAATCGTTCCATTAAAGCCTATGCAGACGGCTTTAATGCTTTTGATTCGCCCAATATGCCCCCCTTACTCGAAGCGGGTATAAATATCAGTGTCGTTGCAGGACAAATAGCCTCTTGTGTTGAACTAGAGCAAGAAGTGACTGTTCACAACATTACTCCCCAACCCATTGGCGTTGTGCATTTATATCCCGGTATTAGTAGTGATGTTATTAAAAATACCATTCGACAACCGGTTAAAGCCTTAATATTGCGTAGTTACGGTGTTGGTAATGCACCACAAGACCCCGATTTGCTTGCCTGTTTAGCACAAGCAAAGCAGCAAAATATCGTTGTGATAAATTGCAGCCAATGCATTAAAGGCACCGTTAATATGTCAGGTTATGCAACAGGAAACGCACTTAACCAAGTAGGCGTAATTAGCGGTCATGATATGACGTTAGAAGCGACTTTGACTAAGCTACATTATTTACTTAGCCAAAATCTCGCTTACGATGAAGTTTGCCAATTGATGCAAGTCAATTTACGTGGTGAATTAACGTCACTGGTTTAAAATATAATGACAGTTACAGTTTTTAGACTATATAGAAACCTGTAACTGTCACTTAGCATACTACTTTAAAGCTTATTAAACTCATCTAGCCATTCGGTAAAAGAATCCGCTACTTTTTGCACGCTACAATTCCCTTGGTCATAAAACCAGACGGGTGAATCTATTTGCTTGCTGACACAATCAGACAGTTTGAAACAGAACATGTTTCCCTTACAGTCTGATGCAAATAAGATGTGTCCCTTTGGCATACCCGTCATTTCATATAGCTTTGATAGTGAACAAACATCATCTAGACTTAAAAAATCTTGTACGGCAGAAGAAACATCTGCATTTAAATCACAGATTTTAGTTAACACATTAGGAGAGTGAACCAAACCATAGGTAGATATTAAGTATTTATATGAATCAGGTAAAACAACAGTTAACTTTGATTCAAGTTCTAAAATGTCATCTGCGTTTATTGCAACCATGGCATTTTTACTACCCCAGTTTTTTACAAATTGATCAATGCTATTCAATCTAAGACTACTCCAACAGAGGTAATACCGCATTAAGCGGCAAAAATAACAGGCTAAAATAGCCAGAAAAAAGCAAAATTATAACTGATCTTACCAATTTATACCCGTTCCACTTGAAGATGCAGATTTCAGCG
>TARA_R110001583_G_scaffold86860_1_pt1 | contig 71311 bp, 59 predicted proteins | sample TARA_R110001583 | Tara Oceans TARA_R110001583 (sample SAMEA4398432) | marine metagenome | biome: Polar Biome; feature: [MES] marine water layer (ENVO:01000295) within the mesopelagic zone...; material: water (ENVO:00002006), including particulate matter (ENVO:01000060) such as...... | reverse complement strand
GCTGCTGCTCCTAAAACTTCGCTATATACCAACCCATGATAACCTACAGATGGCTCTGTAAATTCAGGAAACTTTCCATTTGCCCAATTAAAAGTTCCTGCATCAATAATTGTACCTCCTAATGAATTCCCTTGACCGCCAATATATTTTGTTAGTGAATGAATTACCAAATTTGCTCCATGTTTGATAGGATTTAATAAAGCTGGACTTGCAACTGTATTATCCACTATAAATGGCACCTCGGCTACCTTTGAATGTTCAGCGATTGCTTCTAAATCTAGCACGTCTAATTTTGGATTTCCCAAAGATTCTACAAAAAATGCTCTAGTATTTTCTTGAACAGCCTTCTTAAAATTATCAGGGTTTGATGCATCCACAAACGTAGTTGTAATTCCTAATCTTGGTAATGTTACATTTAATAATGTAAACGTCCCTCCATATAAACTACTAGAAGCAACAATATGATCTCCAGCTCTTAACAAAGTCAACAGCCCAGTAGAAATTGCTGAAGTTCCAGAAGCAAAAACTACTGCTCCTATTCCGCCTTCAATGGCTGCTAAACGTTGTTGTAAAATATCATTAGTTGGATTGTTTAAACGGGTGTAAATAAAACCTAATTCTTTTAATGAAAATAAATTAGCAGCATGTTCTGTATCATTAAAAACATATGATGATGTTTGATAAATTGGAACTGCTCTTGTTCCTCCTGTTTTGGTTGTATCGTGTCCTGCGTGTAATGCTTGTGTTGAAATTTTTTGAGTACTCATAATTATATTTTTTAATGTTTTAATTCTAATTTTTTGATAAAAAAAGTCCCTTTGGTTTAGATATTACCAAAGGGACTTAATTAGAGTTGATTTATTTACTCCTTTCAATTTAGGCAATATCGTTTCATTGAGCTACGCATCATTCGCATCGTCATATAACAACTTTTACACCTCTTATTTTGGAAAAATAAATTCATTTATATAATTATTTTATACTAAAAAAGCCTCTGATTTCTCAGAGGCTCCTTTTTGTTTATTCTATATTTTAAGTTTTAAACAATAGTATCCTCTGCCATAATTTACACATCATAATTGGACACATATTAATTTTGTTTAAAATCATTTTTTCTTATTATCTGGGACAAATGTATAAAGATTTTTCAATAAAACAACTCTTTTTAGTTAATTTTCAATAATGCATGACCAAAACTAACTGAAAAATCCACACACCAAATATCCACTCTATTGTATTTCTCAAGGTCCGAATTATCTGGAATTGTATAGATGTAATTTCCATTAACACCCTTTAAATCTCCTAATGAAATATAATCATTCACACTGGCATCTGTTGCCAAATAAACTAATAATTTTGGACCAGTATCTGTTTTGAAACTACTTAAAGAAAGTATCGTTTTTTCAAAATTAACTGAAGCCTTTCCAGTAGTTACATGCGCTCCAGAAACAAAATCGCCCATACTATAATTATTTGTGGACATCATCATATCATCGCCCATTTCATCTACAATAATATCCATGGCATCATCACTTCCATTTGAACAGGAAATAATACTACCAATCACAAATAACATCATTACTATTTTCTTCATATACTTAGCTTTCAATAATTTGTCGGTAAATAAGAAAAAACTTACATTTTATTATTTTAAGATTTATTTAGCAATATTTTATTGATTAGGCATATATTTTTTGTAAATTTGCAGTCTGAATTTCAAGAGGAAAAATTTGAACTGATTGCAACCTCCTAAAAAAAATGCTAAAGCAGTAATTATTTACTTCTTTTAGCGACGGCTGCAATCATCACATTTTTTCATTTTAAATTAATAATAAAATAAAATTATGTCATATTTATTTACATCAGAATCTGTTTCGGAAGGACATCCAGATAAAGTTTCTGACCAAATTTCAGATGCATTAGTTGATAACTTTTTAGCATTTGACAAAGATTCAAAAGTTGCTTGTGAGACCTTAGTTACTACAGGTCAAGTTGTATTGGCTGGTGAAGTAAAATCTAAAACTTATTTAGATGTTCAAAAAATAGCAAGAGATGTAATCAATAAAATTGGTTATACAAAAAGTGAATATATGTTCGATGGAAATTCTTGTGGAGTATTTTCTGCAATTCACGAACAAAGTCAAGATATTAATCAAGGTGTTGATAGAGATACTAAAGAGCAGCAAGGTGCTGGTGACCAAGGAATGATGTTTGGTTATGCTACCAATGAAACTGAAAACTTTATGCCTTTAGCTTTAGATTTAAGTCATAAAATATTAGTGGAGCTTGCTGAATTAAGAAGAGAAAATAAGGATATTACCTATTTACGTCCAGATTCTAAAAGTCAGGTTACTATTGAATATACTGATGATAATGTACCTTTTAGGATTAAAGATATTGTAGTTTCAACACAGCACGATGATTTTGGACCAAATGATGAAGCAATGTTAGCTAAAATTAAAAGTGATGTTATTTCTATTTTAATTCCAAGAGTAATTGCAAAATTACCAGCTTCAATTCAAGCTTTATTTAACGAAAATATTGTGTATCACGTAAATCCAACTGGTAAATTTGTTATTGGTGGACCTCACGGAGATACTGGCTTAACAGGTAGAAAAATTATTGTAGATACCTATGGTGGAAAAGGTGCTCACGGTGGTGGAGCTTTTTCAGGAAAAGATCCAAGTAAAGTAGATAGAAGTGCTGCTTATGCAACACGTCATATTGCTAAAAATATTGTTGCTGCAGGTGTTGCTGATGAAATATTAATTCAGGTTTCCTATGCAATTGGAGTAGTTGAACCAATGGGTATTTATGTAAATACTAACGGAACTGCGAAAGTTGAAAAATCTGATGGTGAAATTGCTGAATTGGTTGGACAAATTTTTGATATGAGACCAGCTGCAATTGAAGAACGTTTAAAATTACGTCAGCCAATGTATTTAGAAACTGCTGCTTACGGTCATATGGGTCGTGAGAATGAAACAGTAACTAAAACATTTAAAAATGTTGATGGAACTGAAAAAGTAATTGATGTTGAGTTATTTACTTGGGAGAAATTAGATTATATTGGCAAAGTAAAAGAAACTTTCAACATTTAATTCTAATTATTATAAAAAATTAAAGCCTCATATAGTAAACTATTTGAGGCTTTTTCTTTTTCAATTTATAGCGATAATTCTAAATAATTTATTTCATAAAAATCATTATTTCTAAACCTAAATTATTGAATTATTCATCTGAATAAAATCAACTATATATAAAAGAAAAAGTAACTTTGTCTATTAAATATTTAAACACCTAATTTCTATTATTTTTATCTTGTTTATTATTTTAATTAACAGATAAAATTAGATTAAACTTAACTTATGAAATTTGATTTTAAAAATTGGTTAAATGATTTTTTAATTAATCAGCTCGATATAAATCCTGACAAGGTTATTTATATTAGAACCATATTATTATTTACAGCGCTAATAATTACCTGTGTACTAATATGGTGGGTAAGCAAAAAACTACTAAATTATATTATACCAAAAGCAACAGCCAAAACAGCAACGCTTTGGGATGATATTATTTTAAATAAAAAGGTAATTAACGCAGTAACACATTTGGTTCCTGCAATAGTACTTAGTTATTACACTCCCATTGTTTTTTCAGATTTTCATTTTATAGTTCCTTTTTTAGTTGGGATTACTGATATATTTATAATTATAGTAGCAGCTGAAATATTCAGTTCTTTTTTCAATTCAGCTAAAGAAATTTTATTACAAATAGAACGCTATAAAGATAAACCCATTGGAAGTTTTACTCAATTGGGTAAAATACTGGTTTATGCTGTTGCAATCATATTAATAATTTCAATAGCAATAGGTAAATCTCCATTGTACTTATTAAGTGGATTGGGAGCTATGGCAGCAATTTTATTATTGGTTTTTAAGGATAGTATTTTAGGGTTTGTAGCAAGTATACAGCTATCTGGCAATGATATGGTTCGTGTTGGGGATTGGGTAACCGTTTCTAATTATGGTGCTGATGGAGATGTAATTGAAATAAATTTGACAACTATCAAGGTTCAAAATTTTGACAAAACCATTACTACTATTCCTACTTATGCTTTCATTTCTGATGCCTTCACCAATTGGAGAGGAATGGAAAACGCCGATGGAAGACGCATAAAAAGAGCTATCAACATTAAAATTGACAGCATTACATTTTGTTCTTCTAAAATGTTGGAACGCTTTAAAAAATACCATTTGATAACCAATTATATTGAAGACAAACAAAAAACAATTAGTGATTTTAATAAAAAACACAATGTAGATAAGTCTGAATTAATTAATGGAAGGCATTTAACAAACGTAGGGCTGTTTAGAATTTATGTAGAAGAATACCTTAAAAACAATCCTAATATTAATAATGAAATGACTTGTATGGTTAGACAATTAAAACCAACAGAATTTGGGTTGCCAATTGAAATTTACTCCTTTAGTAAAAACAAGGCTTGGGTAGAATATGAAGCAATTATGGCTGATATTTTTGATCATTTATTTGCAGCTACTCCAAATTTTGAATTGGAAATTTTTGAAAGACCTTCTGGAAGCGATTTTAAAATGAAATAGTTTATAATTAATCCTATAAAACTTAAACCCTCAAATAGTTCACTATTTGAGGGTTTAAGTTTAAGAAGCTTTTTTCGATTTTCTATAAAGGAAAGAATTAAAGAATTTTCTTTTCGCAAAACGAAATCGATGATCGGTATTCACAAATTTGGTGAATAGCTTTTGGTTCACTCCAAAATATTCATAAGTGGTACCATCAGCAAATGAAATTTCTAAAAGCATACTTTTATGATAAAAATCTACAATTTGTGATTCAGAAGTTGTAACAGCGTATTCTTCAAGATTAGACTCTTTAGTTTCAGGAGCAATACTTACTAAAAAATGGTAGCCATCAATAATTTTCACACTTTCCAATTCTGCTTCCTTCTTTTTTTCCTCATCTTGAAATTTATCAGGATGCCATTCTTTTACAAGCCCTCTATAAGTTGTTTTCAGTTCTTTCAAATTTATAACTCCTTCTACATTAAATAGTTTTTTGTATTCGTTGATACGCTTCATATGTTATGTTTTCAAATTTCGTGCAAAAGTATTCTAATTATTTGAATTATACGTTTCTTTTTTCAAAATGAATACAACCTATTTAATTGAAAATCAAACAAAAAAAAGGTGGACTAATTAAATTAGTCCACCTTTTATATAATTATTACAATTTTAAACTTCAGCTAAAACTGTTTCTTGTATGTATTTATGCATTCCTTGACCAGCTTTTCTACCATCTCCCATTGCTAAGATAACAGTAGCACCACCTCTTACAATATCTCCACCTGCAAATAAACCAGGAATAGAAGTCATCATATTATCATCAACTTTTATTGTATTCCATTTTGTTGTTTCCAACTCAGGCATACTTTGTTGAATAATTGGGTTTGGAGAAACTCCAACTGCTATAATAACACTATCAACATCCATATCGTATTCAGATCCTTCAACTGGAGCGGGCCGTCTTCTACCAGATGCATCTGGCTCGCCTAATTCCATTTTTTGAACTCTCATTTTATTAATCATTCCATTTTCATCAGCGAAATACTCAATTGGCGAAGCAAGGTTTATAAACTCAATTCCTTCTTCAATTGCGTGTTTAATTTCTTCAGCTCTGGCCGGCATTTCATCCATAGAACGACGGTACATTATAATTGCTCTTTCAGCACCCATACGTTTTGCAGTTCTAACAGAATCCATTGCAGTATTACCTCCACCTACAATTACAACATTTTTCCCTGTATGAACAGGTGTATCAAATGCTTTATCTCCAGCATTCATTAGGTTTACACGCGTTAAAAACTCATTTGCACTTTGAACACCACTGTAATTTTCACCAGGAATATTCATAAAGTTTGGCAATCCAGCTCCAGAAGCAACGAAAAATGCTTTAAAACCTTCTTCTTTTAAATCGTTAATAGTTGCAGTTTTACCAACAATGAAATTGGTTACAAACTTAACGCCCATTTGCTTGATATTATTTATTTCAGAATCTACAATATCTTTGGGTAAACGGAATTCTGGAATTCCATATTTTAAAACTCCACCTAAATCGTGTAATGCTTCAAAAACAGTTACATCATAACCAAATTTAGCCAATTCACCTGCTACAGTTAAACCTGCAGGACCGGAACCTACAACAGCCATTTTAATGCCGTTTGGCGCATCCAACTCAGGGATAGATGAATTACCACTTTCACGTTCATAATCGGCAACAAATCTCTCCAAATATCCAATTGCTGAACCTTCTTTCTTTAATTTTTTAACGTACACACATTGTGCTTCACATTGAATTTCCTGAGGACAAACTCTACCACAAATTGCTGGTAAAGAATTGTTTTCTTTCAGAACTCTTGCAGCACCTAATATGTTATTATTTTCAACATATTTTACAAACTTAGGGATGTTTGTTCCTACAGGACAACCTACCACACAAGTTGGCACAACGCAATCTAAACAACGAGAAGCTTCCTTCTTCGCCATTTCTAAAGTTAGCCCTTTATTTACTTCAATATTGCTTTTATTTCTAATGTTAGGATTGGCTTCAGGCATTTCTACTCTAACGACCTCAGTACGATCTTTACTTTTTATTTCTTTACGTAGTACATTTCTCCAGTCAGCTTTACGCTCACTTTTATAATACGCTTTGTCTAATTCTTCTCCCATTTTAATACTATACTATGGTTATTCTTTAGGCTAATTTAATGTTGGTTCTACTGTTTTTAAATATTCGGTATAACCTTCCGCTTCTTGTGATTTATAAGCATTTAATCTACTTAACATTTCATCGTAGTTTACTTTGTGTGCATCAAATTCAGGACCGTTTACACAAACAAATTCTGTTTTTCCACCAACTGAAACTCTACAAGCTCCACACATTCCTGTACCATCAACCATAATTGTATTTAAACTTGCTACTGAAGGAATATCGTATTTTTTTGTAGTTAAGGCTGCAAATTTCATCATAATTGCAGGGCCAATAATTACGGCTTCGTTGATTTTTTCTCTTAGAATCACTTCTTCCATTCCTTGAGTAACCAATCCTTTAGATCCTTTAGACCCATCATCAGTCATAATAATCAATTCATCAGAATACTTTCTCATTTCATCTTCTAAAATGATTAAATCTTTATTACGTGCAGCAATAACCGTGATAACTCTGTTACCCGCTTCTTTCATAGCTTGTACAATTGGAAAAAGTGGTGCAACACCAACACCTCCACCGGCACATAATACGGTACCTTTATTGGCTATATGGGTAGCTTTACCTAATGGACCAACCACATCTAACAAGGTATCACCAACATTCATTTCACAAAGTTTATGAGAAGAAACCCCTACTCTTTGGGCAATTACAGAAATGGTACCTTTTTCAACATCGGCATCTGCAATAGTTAGTGGAATTCTTTCACCGTTTTTATCAATTCTTAAAATGATAAAGTGTCCGGCTTTTCTACTTTTGGCAATATAAGGAGCTTCAATAATTAATCTAGCTACATTTTCAGATAGAAATTCTTTATCTAATATTTTAAACATATTTTTTTCTTTACTGTACTATTAATAACAGGAAAAAAGCATTTCAAAACGCAGTCTTTTTTCCTCCATTTTTACTACTACAAATTTAACCCTTTCTAGTTAATTTAAATATTGAAAACGGCTATTTTTAACCTTCTGAATACGTTTTATTAGAATGCTAAAAAATGTTATAAAAAAAAGAGGAAACCATACTTTTTTAATTGAAAAAAAAGCAATTTTTTAAATTTAAAATCATTGTATAATCATTATATCAACATTTTTTGAACAAAGAAATATGATAATTGGTCTAAAAGTGACATATGTCATTAAAATAACTGAAAATCACGATGTTAAAAGGAAACAAGAAATTATTTCCAAAAAATATCACTTAAATTATCTTCAAACTTTTCTGAACTATGAAATTGTTCAATCTTATCTAATTGATCTTGTGATGCAGCACTTTGAATTTCGTTAAATAAGATTCTTTCCTCAAATCTAATGTGATCTTTTAATTCCTCATGGAGTTTATTTAATGAAATTTCCACCTGACTTGTATCTGTAAATAATTTTAAAATGATTTATGTTCTTCCAATACACGAATTATCAATTCATGAGAATCTCCAAGAACCGGAAACATATATTTTTCTTCCATTTTAAAATGTTCTAAAATATGGTTTTCAAAAAACCAATTTGTATATGTTTTTATCCTATCTATAGAAACTCCTTTTGAAATACCCACTTTAATTTTCCAGCAAAGTAATAATGCCTGGTGGTGATCTCGAGAAAAGTTTTGCAATGATTTATGTCTTTTAATAGCCATCTCTACATATTTGTAATTAAAATATTACTGAAGCTAATTAGTTGAAAGTTGATTGTATTGAAATTATTGAGCACAGTTTACACAAAATAAACTTTCTGGTCGTATTAAAATTCTCCCAATAGGAATTGGTTGCTTACACTTTAAACAAATTCCAAATTCATCACTTCCAAATTTAGAAAAAACACGTTTTAAGTTTCTCAATTTACCTTCAGCTAGTCGTAAAGATGCTTCAACCACACTTTTGTTGTTAATGGCATCCATACGAGATACTCTCCCAATTGCACAATCTGGAGCAATGGGTTTTGTTAATTCTTTATATTCCTTAATAACGACTTCTACTTTTAAGATTTCGTTAGTTATTTTCTGCTCAATATCCTTACTGTTCATACATCAAATATAACCATTAATTTAAAAACTTATAAGTTGCCATTACATACAAATAAGTAAAGTTTTACGTGTTCAATTTTTTACACGTTTTGAAAAAATAGTTGTAGATCTAATCCTTTTTATCCTGCTCTTTTTTATTTATATCCTTTCTAAAGCCAATTAAGTTACGATACTTTAACTCTGTTTTTTTTAACTCATTTTCCATCATTTTGTATTTACTAATATCCTTAATAGTAATTACAGCTGCTATTACATTATTTTTAGAATCATGTATTGGTCTTCCACTAAGCAATACTCTATTTTTTTTCTTTGAATCTGGATTCCATAATACTATATCAATATCATCTGTTAATTCACCCGCAAAAGCACGTTCCATTGGAAGATCTTGCACTGGAAAAGTTGTTTTTTCATCAGGAAAAAATAAATCAAAATGATCAGAAAGATTTACCGAAATTTTTGTGCCATCTTCTGTTCCAAATAGTTTATTTGCCATGTTATTTGCCAACACTACTTGTTTATCTATATTTGCTACAACAACACCATCACTAATTTTTTCAAGAATCAAATTTAATTTTTGTTCACTTTCATACAATTCTTTTACTGCTGCTTTTTCTTCTTCTTCAAGTTTTAATTGCACTGTAATATCTCTAGCTATAGCATATACAATTCCAGTATTACTATCAGAAATTGCATTCCAAGACAACCATTTAATAGCACCATCTTTACATAGCCATCGGTTTTTAAAATTGAACAATGACGTGCCGTTTTTAAGATTTTCAATTTCTTTTTCTGTAGCTTCTAAATCTTCTGGAAAGACAAAAAAAGTAAATGATTTATTTAAAATCTCCAACTCACTATAACCTAACACCTTACTTAAAGAAGGGTTTATTTTTATAAATTTATTTTTTGAAGAAATTACTAAAATATCTACTGACATTTTGAAAAAACAATCAGCAGCTATCAAAGATTCTTCATATTCTTTATTAATGGTTACATCTCTTGCCACAGCATATGAAAAACCAGTTTTAAGATCAGGAAAAATAGTCCAGTTTAACCATTTTAATGAGCCATCCTTGCAAGTGAATCTATTTTCAAAATTCACAGTTGTAGCTCCTGTCTTCAATTTTTTTACTTCATTTAAAGTAATATCCACATCTTCAGTGTACACAAAATCCATAACAGGCCTGCCTAAAAGCTCCTCATCAGCATACCCCAATATTTTCAATGTAGCAGGGTTCACTTTAAAAAATGTATTGTTAAATGCTATAATTAACATATCCTTAGACATATTAAAAAAGGTATTTCCTGCTACTAATAATTCTTGAGATGCTTTTCTTTCTGTAATATCCGTTGAAATAGTTCCAATAGCATAAACTCTATTCAATGCGTCAAATAATGGGAATTTAACTGCCAAATACGTATGCAAACCTTCAGGTTGCTCAATAAATTCTTCTACCTGTATTTCTTTCCCTAATTTTAGTACTTCTAAATCGGAGCTGCGATATTTATCTGCAATTTCTTTAGGTAAAAAATCGTGATCTGTTTTCCCTTTTATTTGTGCTGATTCTGTCTGAAAAAGTGATTCATATTGTTTATTTATAAATAAATATTCACCATTTATTTTTTTTACAGAAACAGCATTTGTGGTATTCTCTAAAATAGAATGTAATAATTTTTCGTTCTCCAATAATTGTAATTCTGTTGCATTTTTTGCTTTAAGTTGTGCATTTATAATGAAATAGGCCGTGGTTAGCATTCCAAAAGAAAGAAGAATTAATAGCAACCCAAACCAATGCCAACCTGTAGATATCCCAATTGGTTTACGACTCCAAATAATAACCCCAAGTATTAATACAACAATCATATTAATAACATAGCCTACCTCAATTTTATTTTTGAAAGAAATTTTCATCTTACTACTTATAAATGAATTATGAAAAATATTAATTTCGGTTTTGGTTATTCTAAATTAATCATTTAACCTGAATTATAGAAAAAATTATAGCTTAATTTAAATTTTGATTGATTAATTAATGATTCTTTATTGGTCTTTAAAACTGTTATTCACTAAAAAAAACTCCTATTTGGTTTTAAACTTTAATAGGAGTTTCTTTTATTTGCGTTAGGGATTGCGCTATTTGTTTGAGCTCTTTTTCAGTTGTTTTTTCAACTGTAAAAAGCGAGTAGCAAAAGCCCGACCCAAAGGGTAACGCCCTATAAATTATACTTTACTGAAAACATCCAAAATCTTGGCTCAATATAATATAATGAAGTGCTGTTACTATCTGCTATTTCGTTATAACTATCGGTATTGATAGCTATGTTATTTGTTAAATTATTGACTGAAATTTTAAACTCCCACTTGCTATCTTTTTGCTGATAGTACAAATCGGCATTTAAAAAAGAGTAGGTGTTTTTCACTGTTTTTTCATCGTTTTTGTAATTATAATAGCTATAATCTGCCGTAAAAATAAAGTTTTTTAGAAATCCAATTTCCATATTAGCAAAAGGTCTATCCGTAGTACTTCCTGTTTTTGAATATATTGAAAATGATTTTTGATACCCTATTTCAAAATTAGGAGCGTCTTTAAATTTACTTGCAGCACTTGCCTGATAACTATGTGAAAGTGATTTAGACTTCACCAACTCACTGTTTACAAAGTTGTTATACATTGAATTTGTGATGTTTGCTCTAAAATTAGTTTTGAATTTACTATATGTTTTTCCATATCTAAAATTGGCCGAAATTGTTTCATCTGCCAAACTAGAATTTATTGGATATGAAATTCTATCTACTCCTATAAATTTTGTGTTGTTTTTAATGTCATCTACCTTTTTAGTGTAATTTACTGAAGCATTAATATTGGTAAATGAAAACATACTAAAACTAAAATAGCTTAATGAATATTTATGGTACAACGCATTTTCTAATGCGCTATCCCCTTTAGTTAAAGACCTATAATCTAGCAGTGTATAACCTTCTGCTATTTTACTTATATCTGAAAATTCAGTTGAAATTGAGTACTTAAATCGTAAACTTTCTGATGATTTAAATTGTAGTTTGGCATAAATATCGGGTAATACTTTAGTTATATTATTTTTATTTACAGCTCCTAATTGAGTGTCTTTTGTAGTGTATTGATGTACACTTACACCTGGATTAAAAGTGAAGATGCCTGAAACCATTTTGTAATTTAATGCTAAAAACAGATCAGAAAAATTATAATCAACATCGTTTTTTAATTCCACATTATTAAAATTTAGCACTGTACCATTCTCTAAGTTCTGTGAAATATTTGAAGTTAAATTTTGTTTGCTTAATGTAGCTCCTAATGTAATATTAATATTGCTTTTTGGCGTTAACAAATAGTAGTAATCCAATTTAACATCTAATTTATTTGTATTTAATTTTTTGTTTTGAATAAGGTCAAAAATATAATTTCCATCTTCTGTACCTTTTGAAGGAATAATTAAAAATGGCTGAGAGCTAGAAATTGAGTTAAACAACGGCTCATTTTTTTGGTACATATGCTGAATTTCACCAGAAAAAATATTTTTATCATCAATAGTATAATACAAATTGAAATTTTGATTTATTGAAACTGGTTTTTCTTCTTTATAGGTATCTGCATTTCTGGTTGTTGCAGTAACATCTTTAAATTCTGTTTGTTTTGATAGTTTTCCAAAAATATCATAATCTATATGAACATTGGTATTTGGTTTATAGGTTGTGCTAAATTTTAACATTCCTAACTGGTTTCCTTGTGTTGCAACAGTTTCAATTTCTTCGGTTAAATTTAGTTTATTATATACGGTATTTGATTGCGTAAGCAGATTGGTTTCAGAATCATTTACAATTGCAAATCCATTAAAATCTAGGGTGTTTTTAGGTGATACACTAAAATTTAAAGCTCCAAATTTTGAAGTAATTTCTTGTGCTTTATTATTTTGAGCAGTCATAAATCCTAATTCACCCGAAGATACATTAAAGCTTGTTCCACTTCCATTCATAGCGCTACGTAAACCTCCCGTAAATCGGAAATAATCGCGCATTGTAAATGGCGCTTCTCCAATATTATTTATGTCTGCTAAAATATTTATACTTTCATTTTTGCTGTAATAAAACAATTTAGGCTTTGCTATATATTTTTCGTTATCGCCAGCTCCTGCATTTATTTCTCCAAACCAAAACCTGTCTTTACCTTTTTTTAGCTTAATATTTAAGGCAATATTATCTTCATTATTGGTAACGCCTCGCATACCTGAAACTTCATTATAATTTCTAAGAACCTGTACTTTATCTATGGCGCTTGCTGGTATATTTTGAGTTGCTAATTTAGAATCTCCATCAAAAAATTCTTTCCCTTCAACTAAAACTTTCTGCACTTTTATACCTTCTACTTCTACTTCTCCATTATCATCAATATCAATTCCTGGTAATTTTTTAAGTACATCTTCTAATTTTTTTTCTTTCCCTGATGTGAAAGAATCTGCATTATAAACAATAGTATCGCCAATAATTTTAACTGGCATTTCATATGTAATTTCAACTTCATTTAATGCTTGACTTGCTTCGTTCAACTGAATATTTTGAATGATGTTTTCTGAAGAATTCCCAATTTCAACCGCTACATTTTTAGTATTGAAGCCTAAATAACTAACTTTTAATGTGTAAGATTGATTTTGCTCTAAGGTTAATTTATAATTTCCTTTGGTATCTGTTATAGAATACGATTGTAAAAATTTAGTTCCTTTTTTAAAGGCAATAACATTGGCCATTTCTAATGGAGTTCCTGCTTCATTTTTTACAATTCCTTCTAACTTTATATTTTGAGAAATGGTTATAAATGGTAATAAAGCAAATAGAAGTAAGCTTGCTATTTTTTTCATTTAAAATAAGATTTAAAGAATTTTTGTTTGTGAGTTTAGAATATAAAATTGTGGTCATTGCGAGGCTTTTGAAAAAAGCAGTGGCAATCTGTTTCTAATGTTGAGATTGCCACAATCGTGGTTCTTCGGCTACGCTCGAAAACCACTCACTCGCAAAGACACTTTTGTTTAATTTTCCATTGATTTTTATCCGCCAATCATTATTCTATGACCACCACTTTTTTCACGTTCATTTCCCATTCGCTCTCTCATTTCTTTCATTTTATTTTTCAAAATTTCATCGTATTCTTTTTGCGAAACTACTTTCCCTTTTGTTGGCTCAGTTATATCCGTTTTTTCTTTTGGGTTCATCACAATTTTAGTGCATAAAATTTGAGTATTTCCATCACTCACTTCCAAAATAAGTCCTGGTAAACCCCAATAATCATCTGGTCCGTGACTTACAGGAATATCAAGTGTGTACCAAGCAGTTACTATAATTAATTCCATTACAGTTTCCTTTGGTTCTTCTTTTTTTTCTTCCTCTTTATTATTTCTTCTGCCAAATCTAAAATTAGTATTTCGTACAGGTCTTTCAATAACAGTAGTTGCTTTAAAACACAAGTTTTCACCAATCATTTTAGTTTCTTGTTCCATTTTCCATTCATAGGTAATTAAATCATCTTTAATTAAGAAGTTTTTACCACTAAACTCATTTTCTTTAGCTAAAGTTTTTGTTTGTGAATTTTTATAATATTTACCCGATCCAATGCCGCCCATCATCATAAAACGCATTCCACCTCTTCCTTTTGAAGATTGATCTAATTTTTCTTCTTGCTTATATATTGAAGCTGTTTTATTAAAGGTTAAAACATATGTTTTTTCTAATTGATTTTTCATACGCTCTTTCATTTTTTTAATTCTATCTGCAGGAATTCCAGAACCAGCAAAATCCATATTCAAAGAAGATTTTGTTTGATACATCGCTTTTCCTTGAAAATCTTGAGCTTGTAAACTAGAAACCATTAATACTATTAGTAGCGTTGTACTTTTTAATAAAAAATTATTCATTATAATGTATTTAAATATTTATACATTACAAATGTAAAATCTAATTGTATAAACTACAGTTAATTAGTGTTAACGATTGTTAACCCTTATTGTAAATACAAAATATGTGCTTAACTTTGAAATTATGGATAAAAAAAGTTACAAATGGGTTGTTTATTTTATTGGTGTTACCATAATTACAACCATTGCTGTACAGGTTTATTGGAATTATAGAGAGTATCAAATTAACAAGCAAAACCTAATTAGTAAGGTACAACTAAGCTTAGATAATTCTGTAGAGGCTTATTTTGCCAATATCACAAAATCTGGAATTATAACTTTTAAATCTTTAGATTCACTCAATTCAAAAGGTAAAACAGATACAATTATTGTTAGTACAAAATCACGACATTCCTTCAGAAAAAAAATGGATAGTACTTTACAAAACTTGGCAAAGTTAGAAAATCGTAAACCTTTATTATTAAAAACGTCAAACAATCCATATCCGTTTTTTACAGGAAACAAAGGTATTCCTAAAAATATTGACAGCTTAATTTCAAAAGTATTTATATCTATTGTTAGAGATACTTTAGATTTGGAAAAATTAGACACTTATTTAATTGAAGAATTTAATCGCAATAAGATTGATGTTGAATATGCATTAAAATATGAGTATCACAATCGTCGTCATTTTGAAGATAGTATAGCGCCAAACATTATTGAATATAGGCTTGATAATTTTCCTAAGAAACATTTAAAAACAATTTCCAATTCAACATTTTTACCGCATAGAAGCAAATTAGAATTGTACTTTACTAATGAAACTAAAACACTGCTACAGGCTTCTTTTATTAGTGTTTTATTATCACTGTTGTTGTCAGCAAGTATCATTGCCTGTTTAATATATTTATTAAAAACCATTTATAAACAAAAGCAACTGGCAGCAGTAAAAAATGATTTAATAAATAATATTACTCATGAATTTAAAACACCTATTGCAACTATTTCTACAGCGTTAGAAGCTATGAAAAACTTTAATGCTATGGATGATAAAGTTAAATCTGAAAAATATATTCATATTGCTAATTCACAAGTTTCTAAATTAAATTTAATGGTTGAGAAAATTTTAGAAACGGCTGCTTTAAATCATGAAGAATTAGCAATAAATAAGCAACCTATAAATATTATTCATTTACTTGAAGAAGTTATTGAAAAATATAAAATTATAAATTCTGAGAAAACAATTAAGCTAAAAAATACCATTGGCACTACTTTATTAAATTTAGATACATTTCATTTTGAAAATGCACTTGGAAATATTATTGATAATGCCTTAAAATACGGTGGAAATGAAATTACCATTGAAGTTACTTCTACAAAAAATACTACTATTATTGTAATTAAAGACAATGGAAATGGGATTCATAAAACTCAAAAAGATAAAGTATTTGAGCAATTTTACAGGATTCCAACTGGTAACACACATAATGTAAAAGGATTTGGTATTGGTTTGTATTACACTAAAAAAATTATTGAAAAGCACGGTGGAAACATTCATATTATATATGATAAAAACAATAATACGTTGTTTAAAATTGAATTACTAAATGAATAACGCAATAAAAATATTATTAGCTGAAGACGAACCTTCACTAGGTCAAATTATTAAAGAAAGTTTGGAAACTAGAAATTTTGAAGTGCTTCTATGTGCTGATGGAGAACAAGCTTATACCATTTATAAAGCTGAAAATCCGCTTTTATTAGTTTTAGATGTTATGATGCCAAAAAAAGATGGTTTTACACTTGCCAAAGAAATTAGAGTTGAAAATCCGGATATTCCTATCATATTCTTAACCGCAAAATCTCGAACCGAAGATGTTGTTGAAGGATTTTCAATGGGAGGAAATGATTATTTAAAAAAACCTTTTAGTATGGAGGAGTTAATTGTTAGGATAAATGCACTTTTAAAAAGAAATCAAACCGAATTAAATACAAACCCAATACCAATAGGTAATTTCATTTTCAACTTAAAAAAACAAACACTTCAAACCGCTTCTAAAATTGAAACTTTAACACACCGCGAAGCACATTTACTATATTATTTAATAAAAAACAAAAATCAAATTTTAGATCGTTCTTTTATTTTGAAAAAATTATGGGGAAACGATGATTTTTTCAATGCAAGAAGTATGGATGTTTTTATTACCAAACTTCGAAAAAAATTAAAAGAAGATCCTGCAATTCAAATAATAAACGTAAGAGGCTATGGTTATAAATTAATTTATTAACAGTTTTTATTTGAACACCTAAAACACGAAAAATTTAATTAACTTTATCGCTTTAAATTTCACTTAAAGATTAATTATGCACGTAGCTATTGCTGGAAATATTGGAGCCGGAAAAACAACTTTAACAAAACTTTTAGCAAAACATTATAAATGGGATCCTCATTTTGAATCTGTAGATGAAAACCCTTATTTGGATGATTTTTATGGAGAAATGGAACGTTGGTCTTTTAATTTACAAGTGTTCTTTTTAAATAGTAGATTTCGCCAAGTATTAGAAATTAGAGAAAGTGGAAGAAGCATTATTCAAGACCGAACTATTTATGAAGACGCTCGTATTTTTGCACCGAACCTACATGCAATGGGATTAATGCCTAATAGAGATTTTAAAAATTACGAATCATTATTTGAACTCATGGAACGCTTGGTTACTCCACCAGATTTATTGATTTATTTAAGAGCTTCAATTCCAACATTGGTTGGTCAAATTCATAAAAGAGGTCGTGATTATGAAAATTCAATAAGCATAGATTATTTAAGTAGATTGAATGAACGCTACGAAGCTTGGATTACAAAATACACCAAAGGTAAATTACTAATAGTTGATGTTGATAATTTAAATTTTGTTGATAACCAAGAAGATTTAGGTTCAATTATTGATAAAATTGATGCACAAATAAATGGATTATTTTAAAGAAATTACAGCAAAAAAGTTTACGATTTATTTTAAATAACTTGCTTAACTTCTATCTTTTTTCCTTTCACTTTAACACCTTCAAGGTTTTCTAACTCAGCTTTAACTTCTGCTTCTGTTCCATTAAATGTCAATTCTTCGGTAGTTGTATTATTATCTTCAGTAGTTGTTATGGTTACCACAGCTTTTACAGTTCCATCATTATTTAAAATCTTATCAATTTTCACTTCTTTAATAATTTCTTTTGTCACAATTTCAATAGCATCTTTTCCTTTTGAATACTCAGCAACCTCAACACTATCTAATGCAATACTAGGTGCAATAACTAATGCTACAACACTCATTAATTTCAATAAAATATTTAACGAAGGCCCTGAAGTATCTTTAAAAGGATCTCCAACTGTATCACCTACAACTGAAGCTTTATGAGCGACAGTTCCTTTCCTACCTTGTTCTTCTATCATTTTTTTAGCATTATCCCAAGCTCCACCTGCGTTAGATTGAAAAATAGCCATTAAAACTCCAGATGTTGTAACACCTGCTAATAAACCACCTAACATTTGTGGTCCTCCAATTCCAAATAATTTACCTCCAAAACCAACTAATACTGGCACTGCCAAAGCTAATAAACCTGGAAATACCATTTCCTTAATTGATGCTTCTGTAGAAATTTCTACACATTTTTCATATTCAGCATAACCATCAGCTTCATCAAATATTTTTTTATCTTCTTCTGATGCTTTAGACATATCAGAATTATATTTACGCATTACAGCTAAAGCAGCTTTTAGTTGAGGAATGTCTCTAAATTGTCTACGAACCTCTTCAATCATTGCCATTGCTGCACGACCCACAGCATTCATAGATAAAGCTGAAAATACAAAAGGTAACATACCTCCTATTAATAAACCAGCCATAATATCTGGTTTTGAAACATCAATTGAAGTAACATTTGCTGTTTTCATAAAGGCCGCAAATAATGCCAATGCTGTTAAAGCAGCTGAAGCAATTGCAAATCCTTTTCCAATAGCAGCAGTTGTATTTCCTACAGCATCTAATTTATCTGTACGTTCACGAACTTCACTAGGTAAATCAGCCATTTGAGCAATTCCACCAGCATTATCAGAAATAGGACCATAAGCATCAACAGCTAATTGAATACCTGTATTTGCTAACATTCCAACTGCAGCAATTGCAATACCATATAATCCAGCAAAATGATGAGAAACCATAATTGCAGTAGCTATTAATAAAATAGGAATTGCGGTGGACATCATTCCAACACCTAAGCCTGCAATAATATTTGTAGCTGATCCTGTTTCAGATTGTTTTACAATAGACAATACAGGTTTTGTTCCTGTGCCTGTATAATATTCGGTAATTTTTCCAACACCAAAACCAGCTATTAAACCAGCCAAAGTTGCATAAAATACTCCCATAGCTCCAAAAGGTAATCCTTCTACGGTTTCTGGTAACATTGCATTTATTATGAAATAAGATGCAACGATCATAAAAAACCCCGATCCAAATTCACCTAAATTTAATGCTTTATGAGGTGAGCCTCCATCTTTTACTTTAACAAAGAGAGTTCCTATAATAGACATAACAATACCAACTGCAGCTAAAACTAATGGTAAATACACAGCTCCTAAACCATCAAAATCTGGAGTAAAAATATATGCTCCTAAAACCATTGTACCTATAATAGAACCAACATAAGATTCAAATAAATCGGCTCCCATTCCTGCTACATCACCAACATTATCACCAACATTATCTGCAATTGTGGCTGGATTTAAAGGATGATCTTCTGGAATTCCAGCTTCAACTTTACCTACTAAATCAGCTCCTACATCAGCTGCTTTTGTATAAATACCTCCACCAACACGAGCAAATAATGCTATAGACGAAGCTCCTAATGAAAATCCTGAAAGCACATTTAAAACCATTGTTACATTTTCTGCCCCAGGCCACATACTTTGATAAATCATAAATAACCCACTCAACCCTAAAACACCTAACCCAACAACACCTAATCCCATAACTGCACCTCCAGCAAAAGCAACTTCTAATGCTTTTCCTAATGAAGTTCTAGCGGCCTGTGTTGTTCTAACATTTGCTTTTGTAGCTGCCTTCATTCCTATGAATCCTGCTAAAGCAGAGCAAATTGCTCCAATAACAAATGATAGCGCTATCATTCCATTTGAACCTTCTTCGTAAGTACCTTTGAAATATAACAAGATTGCTACAGCCACTACAAAGATTGCTAATATTTTATATTCTGCTTTTAGAAAAGACATTGCACCATCTGCAATATGTTTAGCAATTTTAGACATCTTTTCATTTCCTACATCTTGTTTTGAAACCCACCTATTTTTAAAATATACAAATAAGAGCGCCAAAATACCGAATAAGGGCAAAAATTTTACGATTAATTCCATTTTAAGTTTAATTTAGTTATAAACAATTTTTTCTATTGGCTAAAAGTACCAATTTCAAACGTTTTCGCAAGTTTTTTGTTAAAAATTTTTCTAAAAAAATAACTTCCCAATTTTTACAATAAAAAACTCATTTAAAAAAAAATCCTTTCATAAATGAAAGGATTTTTTTTTAAATTTATATTGTAAATGTTCTTTTTTTCTTATGCTCACTATTGTCATATCTAGCAACACACTCATGATAAATTTTAACTGCTTCTTCAGCATTTCCCCAACCACCAACATCAACTTTCTTTTCTTCCAAATCTTTATAAACTTGAAAAAAGTGTTCAATTTCTTTTAATCTGTGTGGGTTTAAATCTGTAATATCTTTTCTATTATTCCAAATAGGATCTGAAACTGGTACGCAAATAATTTTTTCATCAGGTCCTTTTTCATCTGTCATATGGAAAACACCAATTGGTCTAACCTCCATAACTACCATTGGAAAAGTAGGTTCAGAACCTAATACCAATACATCTAACGGATCCTTATCTAAAGCTAAAGTTTCTGGAATAAATCCATAATCTCCTGGATACATCATAGAAGAAAATAACATTCTATCAAATCTAATTTTATGCAATGTAAAATCATATTCATACTTGTTTCTACTTCCTTTTGGTATTTCTATTAACACATCAAATGTCAACATCTTTTTAGTCTTAGCGGTCATTATTTATTATTTTTCTTTAGGCAAAAGTACAAAATTCATCAAGTAAAGTTGATAATTATCAGGGAATTTTAAAAATGAAATCCGAAGGCTCCTTTTATAGCAAAATTATTAGCTCCAGAAGTATCTCTATAATTTCCTCTCCAGCTAAAATCTAATCTAAATACTTTAAATATATTACCAACACCTACACTATATTCAAAGTACCCCTTTGTGGGTGCAACGTAATTAATATTGTTTTCAGCATTTAAGTCTCTATTTTTCTCAGAAAGCTCACCCCAAACCGCTTTTACACCTACTAATTCACGTAAGTTTAATTTTCGTAATAAAGGGATTCTTGAAAAAAACCGTCCATTAAAATTATGCTCTACGTAAAGTGAAGCATATGTATCAGTTACAAATTCGTAATAATCTAATAAAGAATACGTTCCTTCAATTGTAAAATAGGATTGATTTCCTGGAACAACACTTAACAAACCTAGAGGAACTTCTCCAAATGTTTTTCCAACTTCAAAAGTTGTAAACATTCGTCCAAAACCACCTATTAATATTGGTTGGCGATAGTAAAATTGTATTTTTTCATAGTCAAAATCACTATTGAAAACTCCTTTTATACCTCTTGAGTAATTTAAAAATAATGTGGAGTAAGTATCTGTCACTTCATTTCGTTCTACACCATAACCAATAGTTTTTCTATTTGGAGTATATTTAATAGAAAAATCAAGCTCAGATTGTGTTATTTCAGATTTTTTGATACTATTTAATTCATCAACCCAAAAATCTAAATTAAACGTTTCTGGCGAGGCTGATTTTAAAGTTCTATAAGAAGCTCCCAATCTAAAAGCTAGATTTTTTTTAGGTTCTATAGACATATAAATGTTTGACAAATTAATGTTAGTTAGTTTACTATTATCTCCACTAGCAAATATTGAAGATGAGGCAAAACTTCTTCCTAAAACATCGTTTGTAGTTGTTAAACTTACACCAATCTGCTCTATATCTCTCCTGTTTCCTACTCCAATTGTAAATCTACTTTTTGGATTCAACATCCATTTTCCAGAAGCTCCATATTTAAATTTATTGTCTCTAAATCCATACGCTGTATAACCTTGAATTCTCCAAGGTTCGTTTCCGCCAAAAAAAGTTCTTCCTCCAACACGCAAACGCCATCCTTCTACATCATTACTTCCGAAGGTTGAAAAAATTGGTCCATAATCAAAATTGTTAAATTCTACATAACCTGAACCTAAAATAGATACTAAATTATAAATTTGCTTAAATTTTGGAACTGTTTTTAAGGTGTCCAACATTTTATAGATACCAAGTTCATTTTCATTTAATTTTTCTTGCCTATTTACTTTCCAATAATCATCCTGTTTGTTGTAAATTTTAGCATCGTAAACATTTACTTCTTGGGTATAAAACTTTGACTGTTTCTCTTTATTGAATTGATAGTTTTTGTACATTGTAGTTCTTCTACCGTACATACCTTTCGCTTTTTCTTTCTTTTTAAAGCTAAAATCAGACAACATATAATCTCTCTTCAATAAAAATACTGAATCATTTAAAACGTCAAATTCCTGTTCAATATAAATATCTTTTACCCAATTTATATTTGCGCTACGGTTGGCTTGCAAGTTAATTTCCTTAACCGCAAATGTTGTATCATTTACCCAAAAATCGCCTTTAAAAGTTAATTCATTTTTTCTTCTAGGGTAATATAAAATATTGTAACACCATTTATTATCTATAAAGGCGCTATCTCTTAAAACATAGTTATAGGTTGAAATACCTGCTGCTTTTGAAATTGGACTTACAAAACTTTTATCAAAAATTTTAATGTAGCTATCATAAATATTATAATCTACATATAAATCTTTTATAAATGCAATTACATTTTGATTTGATTCAAACCCTGAATTTTTATTTGCTATTAAATCTTCTCTTAGACTTTTTCCGCCTTTATTTTTACCGTATGATTTATAAACAGCTTCATTAATGAAAATAGGTAAAAAAGCTTTTCCTGTAACTCGTGATGTATCAATACCTTCAAAAACAAATTCCATTCCCTTAAAAAGTTTGCTTTTTCTCATAACGCTATCTACATTATTTAAATCAAACTCTAACTTTTCGTACTTTTCGTATTGATATTGATCAAATAGGTAAATACCGTTTTCACGTTTTTTTTCCCAAATCTTTTTTAGAATTGCAATTGCCGGATTTCCTTTTTTCTTAACTTTTCCACTATAAATATAAACTTCATCTAATCTAGAAGCCTCTTCTTTTAATGTAATTGTTAAATTAAAATCTCTGCTTTTTATTGTAATAATTTTAGTTTCAAAACCTAAAAAAGAAATTTCTACTTGAGAATACGTTTTGTCAGATTCTAAGTAAAATTTTCCATTTTCATCAGAAACTGTTCCTGTAGTTGTGCCAACAAAAATAATATTTGCAAAAGGAATAGTTTCATTTTGTTCATCCTTAACAACTCCGCTAATTTTCACTTGTGAAAAACCAACAGTTAAAATAAACAAAAATAACAGATTAAGTAATTTACTTTTTCCTTTCATAATAAAAAAAACCTTTCAAGTAAACTTGAAAGGAGTGTATAACGCAAATAGTATGCCTTTATTTTATATATAATACATCTTTAACCGCTTTAACAACATCGTTAAAATTTGGCAACCATTCTTCTAATAAAACTGGAGAATATGGTGCTGGTGTATCAGCCGTTGTAATTCTTCTAATTGGCGCATCTAAATAATCGAAAATATTTTCTTGCACTTGGAATGTGATTTCTGAAGAAATACTAGCAAATGGCCAAGCTTCTTCTAAAACTACCAATCTGTTTGTTTTTTTTACTGAAGTAAAAATAGCTTCAAAATCCATTGGTCTAACAGTTCTCATATCTAAAATCTCTACAGAGATTCCTTCTTTCTCTAAAATATCAGCTGCTTTATAAGCCTCTTTAATAATTTTTCCGAAAGAAACTATTGTAACATCTGTTCCTTCTCTTTTAATATCTGCTACACCTAATGGAATAATATAGTCTCCCTCTGGAATTTCCATTTTATCACCATACATTTGTTCCGATTCCATAAAAATAACTGGATCATCATCTCTAATAGCTGCTTTTAATAATCCTTTTGCGTCATATGGGTTTGAAGGAATTACAACTTTTAATCCCGGAGTATTTGCAAACCAGTTTTCAAAAGCTTGTGAATGTGTAGCACCTAATTGTCCTGCGGAACCTGTTGGTCCTCTAAAAACTATTGGGCAATTTAATTGTCCACCAGACATTTGTCTAATTTTTGCCGCATTATTAATTATTTGATCAATACCTACTAGCGCAAAATTGAAAGTCATAAATTCAACAATTGGTCTATTTCCATTCATTGCAGATCCTACAGCAATACCTGTAAAACCTAATTCTGCAATTGGAGAATCTATCACTCGCTTCGCACCAAACTCATCTAACATTCCTTTTGAAGCTTTGTACGCACCGTTATATTCAGCCACCTCTTCTCCTATTAAGAATATAGTGTCATCTCTACGCATTTCTTCACTCATTGCTTCACAAATAGCCTGTCTAAATTGTATTGTCTTCATCTTATCTTTTTTTTCGAATTGCAAAAATAGGCATTTCTATTTTTACTTTCAAAAAAATATTGATTTATAAAGTTTTACTATGCGTGCATAGTACTTTTAAAAAAAAGTAGTACATTCGTAAAATAGTAATAGCATTTCCTTTAATTTTATAGTTTAAAACCAAATATATAATAAAATGAAAATAATAGTTTGTATTAGTCACGTACCCGACACTACTTCAAAAATAAATTTTACAGAAAATGATAAAAAGTTTGATAGTAACGGCGTACAGTTTGTCATAAATCCATATGATGAGTTTGCTTTAACTAGAGCCATGTGGTTTAAAGAAAAACAAGGTGCAACAGTTACAGTTGTAAATGTTGGTACTGTTTCAACTGAACCAACATTACGTAAAGCTTTAGCAATTGGCGCTGATAATGCTATTAGAGTAAATGCCGAAGCTACTGACGGGTTTGCTGTTGCTAAAGAATTAGCTGAAGTAGTAAAAAATGGTAGTTTTGACTTGGTACTGGCAGGAAAAGAATCTATTGATTATAATGGAGGAATGGTACCTGGAATGCTTGCCGCATTGCTAGACTTTAATTTTGTGAACGCTTGTATTGGTCTTGATATAGAAGGTGATAAAGCAACTATTTCACGTGAAATTGATGGTGGAAAAGAAATATTATCTTCTAACTTACCTTTAATTATCGCAGGACAAAAAGGATTAGTTGAAGAAAAAGATTTACGTATACCAAATATGCGTGGTATTATGATGGCTCGTAAAAAACCATTAACTGTTGTTGAACCTATAAATAGTACTCCAACAACAGCCATCGCTTCATTTGAAAAGCAAGCTGCAAAATCAGCTTGTAAAATTGTAGATGCAAACAATGTAGATGAACTTATAAGTTTACTACATAATGAAGCCAAAGTTATTTAATTTATTGTCTAATATATAACATCAAAATAATATATGTCAGTTTTAGTTTTTGCCGAAACATCGGAAGGAAAATTTAAGAAATCTGCTTTTGAAGCAACTTCTTACGGAAAAAAAGTTGCAGAACAATTAGGAACAAACGTTGTAGTATTAGCTATAAATTCAAGCGAACCTACATTATTATATACTTATGGAGCCGAAAAGGTTTTAACTATTTCAAATGAGGCTTTGAATACATTTAATGTAAAAATTTATGCAAACATTATAAAACAAGCTGCTGAAAAAGAAAGCGCACAAGTGGTAATATTAGATTCAAATACTAACGGATTATATATTGCACCAAATGTTGCTGTAAATTTAAATGCAGGATATGCCAGTAATGTTGTAGCGCCTCCAAGCTCTGTAGCGCCATTTACAGTAAAAAGAAAAACGTTTTCAAATAAGGCTTTTAACAATACAGAATTAACTACGGAAGTTAAAATTATTGGATTGGCTAAAAATTCCTTCGGAATAATTGAAAATGAAGTTTCTGGTACTGTTGAAGAATTTTCAGCTACTTTAATTGAAAGTAGTTTAACATCTGAATCAATAGAAAGAACAACTGGAAAAGTAACTATTGCCGACGCTGATATTGTAGTATCTGGCGGTAGAGGTTTAAAAGGACCTGAAAACTGGGGAATGGTTGAAGAATTAGCAACTGTTTTAGGAGCCGCAACTGCTTGCTCTAAACCAGTTTCTGATTTAGGTTGGAGACCTCATAGTGAACATGTTGGGCAAACAGGAAAGCCCGTGGCTTCAAATTTATATATTGCCATTGGAATTTCAGGAGCCATTCAACATTTAGCTGGTGTAAATTCATCAAAAGTTAAAGTAGTAATTAATACAGATCCTGAAGCGCCTTTCTTTAAAGCAGCAGATTATGGTATTGTAGGTGATGCTTTTGAAGTTGTTCCTAAATTAATTGAAAAGTTAAAGGAATTTAAAGCAAATAACGCATAATTTTATTAAATTGTGCCTCTTAATAAGGCTGTCTAATGATTGGGCATCAAAGTCCTTTGATTAGACAGTCTTTTTTGCTAATTTTAACTTATGAGTTTAGTTCGTCTGAATATTAAAGGAATATCTTACAGTCAAACACAAAGTGGCGCATACGCATTGGTGCTAAGTGAAGTAGATGGAAATAGAACTTTACCAATTGTTATTGGCGCATTTGAAGCACAATCAATAGCAATTGCTTTAGAAAAAGAGATTAAACCACCTCGCCCACTTACACATGACCTTTTTAAAACTTTTGCCGATAGGTTTCACATTATTATAAAGCAAGTTATTATACACAAACTGGTTGACGGAGTCTTCTATTCTAGTTTAATTTGTGAACGTGATAAAATTGAAGAAATTATTGACACTAGAACTTCTGATGCAATTGCTTTGGCCACACGTTTTAATGCTCCTATTTTCACTTATGAAAACATTTTAGATAAAGCAGGAATTTATTTAAAAATGAAAGATTCTTTAGCTGAAGATGAAGATCCTTTAAGTATTGAAAGTTTAATAGATGAGCCAAAACAAGAAGAACCTTCTTTTTCTAAAGATACGCTCAAAGAATTAAATGAAAAATTAAATGATGCTATTCAGCAAGAAGATTACGAATTAGCTGCTCATATTCGTGATGAAATTAATAAACGCACTTCCAAATAACCCACACAATTAAATTTTCTAAAAAATTATGAATGTAAAAATAAAGCTTACTATTATGAGTTTCCTGCAATTTTTTGTTTGGGGAGCTTGGTTAATAACTGTTGGTGTATATTGGTTTCAAAATAAACAATGGTCAGGCTCAGAATTTGGAGCAATTTTCTCAACAATGGGTATTGCCTCTCTATTTATGCCAACGTTAACAGGAATTATTGCAGACAGATGGATTAATGCCGAAAAATTATATGCTATTTTACATATTTTAGGAGGATTAACTTTAATCTTCGTTCCTGCAATTAACAACCCAAATGATTTCTTTTGGATTATTTTATTAGCTATGGTATTTTATATGCCAACTATTGCTTTATCTAATTCCATCTCTTATAATGCATTAAAAAGTAGTGGATTAGACGTTATAAAAAGTTTTCCTCCAATTAGAGTTTGGGGTACTGTTGGTTTTATTGTTGCAATGTGGATTACTAACTTATCTGGTAATAAAGACTCTGCAAATCAATTTTATATAGCAGGAGTTGTTGCTATAGGGTTAGGGGTTTATTCATTTTTCTTACCAAAATGTCCACCAGAAGGTGCAACTGAAGGCGAAAAATCACTAGTAAAAATATTAGGATTAGATGCTTTTAAGCTATTTAAAAATTACAAAATGGCATTGTTTTTCTTGTTTAGTATGTTACTAGGTGCTGCCTTACAATTAACAAATGCTTACGGAGATGTCTTTTTAGATGATTTTAAACATGTAGCAGAATTTGCAGACTCAATTGTTGTTAAATATTCTACCTTAATTATGTCAATATCTCAAATATCCGAAACCTTATTTATTTTAGCTATTCCTTTTTTCTTAAAACGTTTTGGTATTAAAAAAGTGATGCTAATTAGTATGGCTGCTTGGGTTTTACGATTTGGTCTTTTTGCTTACGGAGATCCTGGATCAGGTGTTTGGATGATTATTTTATCTGGTATTGTTTATGGTATGGCATTTGATTTTTTCAACATATCAGGCTCACTTTTTGTAGAAACAGAAACGGATGCCTCTACAAGAAATTCAGCTCAAGGTCTTTTTATGATGATGACTAATGGATTTGGAGCAATTTTTGGAAGTGTTGCTAGTGGAATTATTATTGATCAATATTTCACCTCAGAAACTGGTAAAGATTGGAATGGTATTTGGCTCACTTTTGCTATTTATGCCCTTGTAGTTACTATTTTATTTGCAATATTCTTTAAGCATAAACACAACCCAGGAAGTATAGAAAAAGTTAATCATTAATTAAATTCACAAGAAAGTTTAACTAAAGAATCTCAAACAAACTATGAAATAGGTGATTTTATTTAAAAACCTATTCGCTTATACATACAGCATTAAATGAAACAATACTTAGATTTAATAAAGCACGTATCTGAAAACGGTATTTTAAAAGAAGATAGAACAGGAACAGGAACAAAAAGTATTTTCGGGTATCAAATGCGTTTCGATTTAAGTGAAGGGTTTCCAATGTTAACTACTAAAAAGTTACATTTAAAATCTATTATTTATGAATTGCTATGGTTTTTAAAAGGTGATACAAACACTGAATATTTAAAAGAAAACGGTGTTAAAATTTGGGATGCTTGGGCTAATGAAAATGGCGATTTAGGACCTGTTTACGGACATCAATGGCGTAATTGGAATAGTGAAGGAATTGATCAAATTTCTGAAGTAATTGAAACTATTAAAACGAATCCAGATAGTAGAAGAATGCTTATTTCAGCGTGGAATCCAAGTGTAATGCCTGATACTTCAGTTTCTTTTTCTGAAAATGTTGAAAATAACAAAGCTGCATTACCGCCTTGCCATGCTTTTTTTCAATTTTATGTAACAGATGGTAAATTATCGTGTCAATTATACCAACGAAGTGCTGATATATTTTTAGGAGTCCCTTTTAACATTGCATCTTATGCCTTATTTACAATGATGATGGCTCAGGTTTGTAATTTAAAACCTGGTGATTTTATTCATACTTTTGGTGATGCTCATATTTACAGCAATCATAATGAACAAATTGATTTACAATTATCAAGAGAACCAAAAACACTCCCTAAAATAAAAATAAATCCGTCTGTAAAAAATATATTCGATTTTAAATTTGAAGATTTCACATTAACAGATTACAACCCTCATCCACATATTAAAGGAAAAGTTTCTGTATAATTTTTCACTTTTTTGTTTTTATACATCGGAAATAATTTAATTCTTAAAAAATTAATATATCTTTAATATAAAATCAAAAAAACATTTTATAAATTTATAGTTATAAAGAAAAATTATAATGGATACACTACAACTAAAAAATAAAATTATTCAAAGAATCATAGAAATAGATGATTTGAAATTACTAAAATCTATTGAATATATTTTTAACACTTCCGATAAAAACATTTCAAAATTTTTGGCTTTTACAAATGACAAAATTCAAAATGAAAATTTAAGCGAAACTGAAGATTTTACTTCTTACATTAAAGAATGGGTTAAAAATATGTAAATACAAAAATTAACCATTGCTATGAAAAAAATATTAACTGCACTTTGCCTACTTATTATGACAATCGGCAATGGACAAGAAAATCAAATTACAAATAGTAATATTGATAAATGGGATAAATACACAAATCCAAATTTTGATAATTATTTCTATCATCACTTTAAAAAACACATCACTTCTAATAATTTTTCAAAAAAAGACTTTCCTAAAAATAATAAAAAAATTATTATTGAATTTAATTTAACAACTGATTTTACTATTGACAATGTTAGAACAAACACGACTAATTCAATACTAAAAAAGAAACTAATTAATACTTTTAACAAACTAGAATTTGAAAAATTTTCTATAAAAAAATACAGTCCTTTACATAATTATTCCATTCAAATTATTGAAAATGAAAATGGAAAAGCTGTCTTAAAATGTAGCTCATCTATTTTACATGAAGTTCCTGCCTTGAGTGAAGGTTGCGAAAAAAGAAAAGACTTTGAAAGTTATAATTTGTGTTTCAAATCAAAATTAGAAAACTATTTATTTAAAAACATTGATAGTGCTAAAATTGCTCATTTAGATTTTAACAATGATAAAATTTTAATAAAGGCTCATCTAAATAGTAATGGAAAAGTAAACATTACCAATACTGCTAAAAACGAGGTGTTAAAAAATGAAATTACATCTGTTTTAGGTAATTTTAATTTTAACATAACAGCTCCTGCAACTTTTAATGGTACTCAGGAAAGTTACTCTTTTGAATTATTAACTTCAGACAGAAGATTAATAAAAAACTGGTTATACAAAACTTCTTCTCATAATAATTTAGCGCTTTATTTTAAAGAAAACATTCTAGAACATACTATTAACCAAGAGTTTTTAAATGATAAAAAGAGTTCAGTATCTATTTACTTTTCGCTTGATAAAAATGGAAAACCTGAGAAAGTTACATCTTCTGCTAAAAACAAAGAACTGGATAAATATTTAGTAAATGCTTTTAAAAGATATCCTATTGAAAAACTTAATACTCCTAATAGAATTCATAATTTAAGTAGGTATCATTTTAAAGTTATTGTTTCAGAAGATTTTAAAAACCGTATAGAATGTAATAATTATATTTTCAGTAAAACTTTACCCATTGTGAAAGGGTGCAGCAAATCAAAAAGTTTTGAAAGTTTAAAAAAATGTAATCAAGAATCAATTTCAAATTTTGTTAATAGAAATTTTAATGCCGAAATTGCATCAAAATTAAATCTAACTCCAGGAGTTAAACGAATTTTTGTAATGTTTAAAATAAGTAAAACCGGTGAAATTACCGATGTAAAAGCACGAGCTCCTCATAAAGGCTTGTCAGAAGAAGCGATTCGAGTTGTAAAAAAAATTAAAGTATTACTCCCTGCTTACCAATTAGGAAAGTCTGTTGGTATAAAATACTCCTTACCTATTGCGTTTAGAGTTACAGAAAATAAACCTAAAACAGGATACCCTGTATTTAAGAAATATGGAGTACGTAATTAATAAATTGAAAATACCAATGAACGAACAACATGAATTATACGAAAATGCCAGAACGCGCGTAAAACAGAAAAAAAGACTGTATTTTCACTTTGTTTTATTTTTAGTGGGTTCAGTATTTTTAATTATCCTCAATAAAGTTTTAAATGTTGGCGAAGCTTTTATGGAAGATTGGTTTGTTTGGGCAATAGTTATATGGCTCTTTTTTTGGGTATTACATTTTATCAATGTTTTTTTTACAAACCGTTTTATGGGAAAAGAATGGGAACGAAAACAAACTGATAAATTAGTACTAAAACAAGAGTTAAAAATAGCAAAATTAGAAAAAGAAATAATTCATAAATCTAAGCTTAAATTTGAAAGCGAGCAATATGCTGCTGAATTAAAAAAAAAGGAAAACTCTCAAAACAATCTAAACCAAGAATGATTACTATTATAGCTGCAATTGCAAAAAAAAATGCCTTAGGAAAAGACAATCAATTAATTTGGCATTTACCTGCGGATTTAAAACGATTTAAAAAAGTTACTTTAAATCACCATATTATTATGGGAAGAAAAACTTATGAGTCACTTGGAAAACCACTGCCAAATAGAACAACAATAATTATCACTCGAAATATTAATTTTAAAGCTGAAGGCTGTATAATTGTAAACTCTTTACAAAATGCGCTTCATGCTGCAAAAGAAGATAAAAACCCTTATATTTTAGGAGGAGCTGAAATTTATAAACAAGCAATTGAAATTGCAGACCTGCTAGATTTAACTTTTGTACACCATGAATTTACTGCTGATGCCTTTTTCCCAGAAATAGACAAAACTGTATGGAAAGAAAATTCAAGAGAAGATTTTAAAGCAGACGATAAAAACAAATACGATTATAGTTTTGTAACTTATTTAAGAACATAAAAAAAAGAGGTCTTAACAGACCTCTTTTCAACCAAACCAAATATAATAATAATTAAAAATTACTATTTTACTTTCTAATATTTTTAGTAAAACTTTGTGTATTGCTACTCATTTTTAGTATATAATCACCCTTTTTAAGTTTAGAAATGTTTAGTACCTTTTCTAAATTAACACTACCGTTTAGCACTTCTTTATACAATACATTATAACTTTTATCATAAAAAACAACCTTTAATGGTTCAGAATTTAACGCTAATTGTGAAATATAGACCTTACTATTATCTTGTCTAACAATAGGTTTAAACATACTAGTTTTAGATGCATTGTTTAAAATAACTCCTTTAGACTTCACTTTAAAAGGCACTAATTTAATTTTTGTTTGTCCTTCAATCTCGAAAAAATAATCACCATTAGGCAATGTGTTTAAATCATATTTTTTAGAATAATCCTGCCCTTCAAACCGTTCAGTATATAAAACATAACCATTAGAATCTTTAACTCTAACAGTTAAATCTCCATCGGTGTTATATAGAGATAGGTCAATTAATTTAGAATCAATTTTTAACGTCACTCCACTTTCTAACTCTGTTGCTGTTACTGTTATTGCAATAAATACAGCTACAATTAATAAACTTTTTTTAATTAGATTTTTCATAAGTATATATTTTTTAATTAATACACTGCAAAGGTATAGGCAATCTTCAGCACAAACTACTTCATTTTTTTCATATTTATATGTTATTTTAACAGCGAATCAAGTATTAAATTACCTAAAGGTTAATATAGCACATAATAAAGCGAAATACATACATAATTACTAGAGGAATTATCTTTAATTTTGTAGTCTATTACAATAAAAATGAAAAATACAAAACCTACATTCGAAAAAATTGAACCTGAGTTTGGTAGCTCTTTGCGTGTGAAACAACACTCAGAAATAGTTGAAAACTATTTGCCGTTTTGGCATTTTCATCCTGAACTTGAATTAGTTTATATTAATAAAGCTCAAGGAAAAAGGCACATTGGCAGTCATTTATCATATTTCAACAATAGTCAATTAATATTAATTGGTGCCAGCTTACCACATAGTGGTTTTACAGATAGATTCACAACAAACGGATCAGAAACAATTATACAGTTTAAAGAAAATTTTTTAGGTGAACACTTTTTTTCTGTTCCTGAAATGTCTTCTATAAATAAATTATTTGAAAAAGCTAAAAAAGGACTCTTATTTCATAAGGAAACAAAAAAAATTGTAGGACCAAAAATTGAGGCTATCATAAATAAACAAGGTATAGAACGAATTATAAGTTTTTTAGACATTTTAAAAGATTTAGCACAATCAGATAATTATACCTTACTTAATGTTAATGGTTTTGCTTTTGAAGTTGGACCACAAGACAATAAAAAGATAGATATTATTTTTGATCATGTGAGTAAAAACTTCAGATTGCAAATACCTTTAGATGATATTGCAGGAAAAGTTAGTATGACTGTCCCTGCTTTTTGTAGGTATTTTAAAAAAGCAACTGGAAAAACATTTACAGAGTTTGTAAATGAATTTAGAATAGTACAAGCAACAAAATTATTAGCTGAAAACCCAACCAGTATTACTGATATTTGTTTTGAAAGTGGTTTTAATAATTTCTCTCATTTTAGTAAATTATTTAAGAAATTTACAGGAACAAGTCCTTTAAAATATAGAAATGAAATGAAACAGTTAGTTCAACAAAAACAATAGATTTATAACTATTTATTGAATATCAATTTCAAAAGGCAACCTTGCCTGAATACCTTTCAACTTAGAAAATTGTTTTATTGTTTGATATATTTTATAATTTGCTTCACCTAGCTCATCAATTAAAACTTTTTCTTTTGTTTTCATAAAAGGAAAACTATTAAACCGATCCTCAAGTTCTACTTTATAACTTGGATAATTACGTATTCTATAGTCGGTAACTTCAGCCAGTTCTGCAGCATATAAAATGGCATCATCTAAATTTCCTAATTCGTCAACTAAACCATTATTTAAAGCATCAACTCCAGACCAAACACGACCTTGAGCAACGTTGTCAACTTCTTCTACTGTCATGTTTCTACCAGATGCAACCCTTTCTAAAAATGTTGTATATACTTGTTCAACACCTTCTGTAGTAACTTGTCTAAACGCATCAGTCATAGGTTCAAACACACTATAATTTGCACCTTTATTAGTACGAACCTGTTCCGCATTAATTCCAATAGTTTTTGATAGTTTACTAAAATTAGGAATTACTCCAAAAACACCAATAGAACCAGTAATAGTAGTAGGTTCAGCAAAAATTCTATCAGCATTACACGCCAAATAATAACCTCCTGATGCTGCAACATTTCCCATAGAAACAACTAACGGTAATTCCTCTTTCGTTAATTCCAGTTCTCTCCAAATTAACTCTGAAGCTAAAGCGCTACCACCTGGAGAATTGACTCTTAAAACTATTGCTTTTACACTTTTTGTGTTTCGTGCTTTTTTTAAAGCTTTAATAATTAAATCCTGACCTATTAAATTTTCATCCCCTTTACCATAAATAATTTCTCCTTGAGCATAAATAACAGCTATTTTATTTGAAGCTGAAGATGTTATTCTACCCTTTCCGGTGGCAATATAATCTTCAATTGAGATTTTATTCAAATCATCGGCTGCTGAAAATCCAAGTTCTAATTTTAATTTATTTGTGTACTCATCAACATATACGGCTGCATCAACTATATTGTTTTCAATTGCTAATGTTGCATTTCTTGCTAACAAATTATCTGCAATATTGTTTAATTCTTCAACTGTAATATTTCTACTTTTTGAAATATCAAAAGTCATTTCATTCCAAATAGATTTTAATAACGTTGAAACTTGTTCTCTATTATCAGCACTCATTTCATTATATAAAAACGGTTCAACAGCACTCTTGTACTTTCCGTGACGAATCACTTCCATTTTTACTCCTGATTTATCTTCCAAATCTTTATAAAAAAATATTTCAGAAGACAATCCTTTAAAATCAATGGCGCCAACAGGATTTATAAAAATAGAATCAGCAACAGAACTAAAATAATATGATTTTTGATCATAAATATCTGCATATGCTTTTATAAATTTACCTGTTTCTTTAAATTCTAACAGTTTGTTTCTAATAGCTTGCGTTTGCGCAATTCCTGCATTAACACCTAAAGTAGTTATGCTAATTCCTTGTATTCTATCATCATATTTTGCATTTTCAATAGCATTAATAATAGCATTTAAACCTATTTTTTCATCACCAAATCCAAAGATTTCTTCAAACGGATCATCACTTTTTGGGGCGTAATCTTTTACTATTTTTTCCAATTTTAACTCTAAAACTGAATTATTTGCTACTGTAACTTTTTTTGTATCACCAAAAGCTGATGCTACCAATAATAACAATACTAATAGTACACCTAAAGCTATTAAAGTTCCAAAAATTGATGCTATTAAATTTCTTAAAAATTTCATATATAAAATAAGTTTAAAATTGAAAAAAAATGTAAATGTTTATAAGTTGATTGACAAAGATATGTTTTTAAATGATACTTTTCTTTTCTTTGCATTCACTTTATGCAAATAGTTAGAACTACATATTTATCCTTAGGAAGTAACCTTGGTAACAAGCTTGAAAACTTACAACAATCTGTTAATTTAATAGCTACTGAGATAGGCTCAATTGCTAAAATCTCATCGGTTTACAAAACTGCATCTTGGGGATTTGAAAGTAACGATTTTTATAATATTTGTATTCAAGTTTCTACAAGTTTAAATCCTGAAAATTTATTAAAAGCTATCCAACAAATTGAGCTTTCTTTGGGTAGAAAAAGAAATTCAGATAAAACATATACCGCAAGAAGTATTGATATTGATGTGCTATTTTTTGATAACGAAATTATTTTTTCAAAAGAATTAATCGTGCCTCATAAAGATATGCTAAACAGAAAATTTGTAATGGTTCCTTTGGCTGAAATAGCGCCTAATTTTATGCATCCAATTGAGAAACAACAAATACAAGTTTGTTTGGTTAATTGTACCGATAAGAGTGAAATTGAGAATACCAACTTAAAAATAAATCGTCCTATTTCTTTATCAGAAAAATACAATTATATAGCTATTGAAGGAAATATTGGTGCTGGTAAAACCACGCTAGCTAATATGATTGCTGAAGACTATAATGCAAAAATAATATTAGAACGATTTGCTGACAACCCATTTTTACCAAAATTTTACGAAGATAACGAACGGTACGCATTCCCTTTAGAAATGAGTTTTTTAGCGGATAGATATCAACAACTTTCAGATGATTTAGCTCAGTTTGACTTGTTTAAAAACTTTATTGTTTCAGATTATTACATTTTTAAGTCGCTCATTTTTGCACAAGTAACATTGCAAAAAGATGAATACTTTTTATATAGAAAAATGTTTGATGTGATGTACAAGGAAATTTCAAAACCCGATTTGTACATTTACCTTTACCAAGAAACACCACAATTATTGAAAAATATTAAAAATAGAGGAAGAAATTACGAACAAAACATAGCTCCAGAATATTTAGATAAAATTCATAATGGGTATTCAACTTTTATTAAAACTGAAGAAAATTTAAATACCTTAATTATTGATGTTTCAAATAAAAATTTCTTAGCCAACCCTGAAGATTATAAAGAGATAATTGAACTCATAACAAAAGCTACATAAATTACTTTTTTAGCTCTAATTTTTCAGCAAAATAATCGCAAAAATCTCTCATAGTAGCACTCATTTTAACATCGTTTGTTGCACGCTCAAACGTATTAGCCATAGAAACTAATGTTTGATGAAAAAATTGTTTCATTTCATCAATTTGCATATCTTTTGTCCATAAATCCATTCTAAGTGTGTCTTTGGTTTTCTCATCCCACACTGAAATCATTATAGCTTTTGCTTCCTGATCTATAACATCACTGTCTTGAGCTGTCCAGTTCAACTTTTCAGGAATTTTATTTTCGTCTAATCCTACTGTAATTTCAATTTTTGATGAATTAACTGCTGCCATTATTTTTTGGGTTTGTATTTTGATTTTTTAAATATTTCTTCTGCATTTTTTTGTAGAAGTTGCTGCAAAGTTACATTATTATTATTCATATAAGAACGTACAATTTGCCAACCTATCCATACACCAATTTTACCTGGCGACTCTTTATCTATAGCAGTATAAAACTTTGAAAAAGGCGCATCTGCTATAAAACGTGAGTACAATTTTGAATCGGTATTATACAACAGTTCATTGCTTAAAAAATACTCCCAAAGTTTAAATTCGTTTGCAACTGTCCATTCAAATTTACCTGATGAATAACCAATTTTTTTGGCATCTGAAACTAACGGAATGTAACAATCCAGTAGATACATTTTTTTTCCTTCGTGAATTATAGCATCTAAAAACTGGCGTTTTTTAGGAGTCTTAAAATATTTCTCACCAATACTGTTGGCTATATCAACAACTAACTGAGATTTATCAAAATTTTGTGCTAAATACAATGGGAAATCGCTATAAACATCACTACTTTTCCCTAAATACATATCTACAGCAACAAACAATAAACTATCAACATACATTACCTTATTTTGATAATCTAAATTTGTTATTAATGTAATAATTTTGGGTGATTTAAAATTAGGGTGGTAATATTTTACATGTTTAAACAAGTCTTCTATTTGAACTTTTTCAGCATCAAAGTTTTTAAAAATTTTTTGCGATTTATGAAATAACTCAATTTCCTCAGTATTGTTAATTTTATGCAACCAAATACTATCGTTTTGCGATGGAAATAAGTAAGGATATTCATTTTTTAAAGCTGGCAGTGTTTTCTCATCAGCTGTATAAAACTTTTGCTCAAACCTATCTATTGAAACCGCAACTTCAACAGTAGAAACGTCAACTTTTTTTATAGTTTCTTCTTTACACGCTACTAAAGCGAATAAAATAATTATTAGAACAACTAATTTCTTCATTAATTTCTATATTTACACACTAATTTAAGTAACGACAAAAATATTAAATTAGTTTAATTATAACTGTTTAATCTTACTTTTAAACACCAAATTCATGTCATTAAAAATAGCAATTGCTCAAATAAATACTACCGTTGGAGATATTTTTGGAAATTTTGAAAAGATTACCTCAAATATAGCTAAGGCTAAACATGAAAAAGCTGATTTAGTGATTTTTCCTGAATTAACTTTAACCGGTTATCCCCCAAGAGATTTATTAGTTAAAAAAAGTTTTATTCAAAAAAACATTGAAGTTCTTCACCAATTAGTAACATATACAAAAGAGATTGCTATTGTAGTTGGCTTTGTAGATGAAAAAGATGGAAAATTATTCAATGCGGCAGCTTTTATAAGTAATCAGAAAATTATAGGTATTTACCATAAAATTCACTTACCAAACTATGATGTTTTTGATGAAAAACGTTATTTTACTTCAGGAGATTCAACTGCTATTTATGAATTAAAAAATGTAAAACTAGGAATTACTATTTGTGAAGATATATGGATTGATAACGGCCCAGTTACCGATTTAAAAAAGAAAGGAGCTGAATTAATTCTTAATATTTCAGCATCTCCATTTCACGCAGGTAAAGATAAAATTCGATTAGATGTCATAGCTAAACAAGCTCAAGAAAATACGATTCCAATTGTTTATTGCAATTTAATTGGCGGTCAAGATGATTTAATTTTTGATGGCAGAAGTTATGTTTTTAATAATCAAGGAAATTTAATACAGCAAAATAAGGCTTTTGTAGAGGAGCTGAGTTATATTACTGATATTCAAAAAAAGCCAGAAATTGAATTTTATGAAAACGAAAACGAAGCGATTTATCAAGCCTTAGTTTTAGGAGTTAAAGATTATTTTAGAAAAAATGGTTTTAAAAATTGTGTTATTGGTTTAAGTGGCGGAATTGATTCTGCCTTAACTGCAGCAATTGCTGTGGAAGCTTTAGGAAATGAAAATGTTAGAGGTATAAGTATGCCAAGTAAATTTTCATCAGAAGGTAGTATTTCTGACTCTTTAGATTTGGCAAAAAATTTAGAGATTGCATGTGAAGTAATTCCTATTAAAGATATTTATACTAGTTATTTAAAATCTCTTGAAATTCAATTTGCCAACACAAAATTTAATGTAGCTGAAGAAAATATTCAAGCTAGAATTAGAGGTAATATTTTAATGGCGTTTTCCAATAAATTTGGATATTTGGTACTTACTACAGGGAATAAATCGGAAAGTTCTGTAGGATATTCAACACTTTATGGTGATATGGCTGGTGGCTTAGCCGTAATTTCAGATGTATTAAAAACCAAAGTTTACGAATTATCTACCTATATAAATAAAATAAAAGACGAAGAAGTTATTCCAATATCTACCATTACAAAACCACCTTCTGCTGAATTAAGAGAAGATCAAAAAGATTCTGATTCTTTGCCTGATTACAATATTTTAGATCCAATTTTAAAAGCCTATGTTGAAGAGGATTTAAGCAATGAAGAAATTATTGCTTTAGGTTTTGAAAAAGAGATAGTAACTAAAATTATTAACTTGGTTGATAGAAATGAATATAAAAGACAACAAGCAGCTTTAGGGTTACGTATTAGCTCAAGAGCTTTTGGTCAAGGAAGAAGAATGCCTATTACTAACCGCTGGAAAGATGTATAATTTTAATGCTATACAACCCTATTCAACATTCCAGACAAACGTAATTTTAAGCTTGTATAATTCATTACAGCTTCAATGCTTTCTGTTCGTTCTTCTTCATTTGTATAATTTACAAATGATAAGGAATTTATTTTCTCTTCAATAAGTACACGTCGTAAATTATAAATAGCATCTAACACCATTTTTGATAAATTACTTTCTTTACTTTTTACCGCAATTTCTTTCCGTTCCCAATTGCTCATAGTGTGTTTTTCATCATCCATTAAAATATTGGTTACCAAATTGGAAATAGCTGTATTTGAGTGATTTATAAACGCATCAACTAAAATAGATTTACTTTGATTTAGCTGGTGAATTATTTCATAATAAATTTGTTTAAACAACTCATCTGTAAATTCAACCTCATCCTCCTGTAAATTCAGGTATATTTCGTTAGAAACCGCATTCAAAAAATATTCTTTTCTAAAGGGTTTCACTTCATTATCATCAACTTCTTCACCTGCAACAACACTTTCAAATTCAACTTCATTATTACCATATAACAGTAAAATTTTTATGATTTCTTGTTCGTATTTTTTAAGTTCGTTAACTTTTTCAAGCTGAGGTGTTTTTTGCAAAGCCAATTCAGGATACAAAACATCCATTGGTGGTTCATTAGGATCAGGTCTATTTTTAACCTCTCTTTTTGCTTTATTATTAAGCTGAGCCAATTCATTAAACAGTACACTTTCAGAAATATCCATAATTCTTGAACACTCTTGTATGTATACTTCTTGCTGAATATTGTCAGGTATTTTTGAAATACTTAATACAATATCACGAATCAATCCGGCTTTTTTAACTGGATCATTTTTTGCTTCGTCCATCAACAAAGACACCTTAAAGTTGATAAAATCTTGTGAATTATTTTTTAAATACTCCTTTAATTCTTCTTCAGAAACTTTTTTAGCAAAACTATCAGGGTCATCACCGTCAGGGAACATTAGCACCCTTACATTCATTCCTTGTTCTAAAATTAAATCGATTCCTCGTATGGAAGCTCTAATACCAGCAGCATCACCATCAAAAAGAATCGTAATATTTTTAGTTAACCTATTCACCAATCTAATTTGATTTTCAGTAAGTGCCGTTCCTGATGATGAAACAACATTATGAATACCCGATTGAAACATTGAAATTACATCGGTATATCCTTCAACCAAAAAACAATTATCCTCTTTTGCAATGCTTTGTTTTGCATAATGAATACCATATAAAACATTGCTTTTATGGTAAATATCACTATCTGGTGAGTTTAAATATTTAGCAGCTTTTTTATCGTTACCCAATATTCTACCTCCAAACCCAAGTACTCTCCCACTCATACTATGAATAGGAAACATAACGCGTCCTTTAAAACGGTCAAATTGTTTTGTTCCTGTTGATGAGTTTAAGTCTTGCTTTACAATTGTAAGTCCTGTAGATTCTAAATACTTCAAATTGTACCCTTTATTTAAGGCTTCTGAAGTAAACGCTTCCCATTCGTTTAATGAATATCCAAGCTGAAACTTTTTAATAATTTCATTAGTAAAACCACGTTCTTTAAAATAACTTAAACCAATTGCTTTTCCTTGATTGTCTTCTAATAATGTTTTATGAAAATAATCTCTTGCAAATTCTGACACCAAAAACATACTTTCTCGTTCACCTGCTTGTTCTTTTTGCGCATCAGTTTGTTCGGTTTCATCTATTTCAATATTGTATTTTTTTGCTAAATACCGAATGGCTTCAGGGTATGAATAATGCTCATGTTCCATAATAAATGAAACTGCATTTCCTCCTTTTCCAGTACTAAAATCTTTCCAAATTTGTTTTACTGGCGAAACCATAAATGAAGGTGATCGTTCATCAGAAAAAGGACTCAATCCTTTAAAATTACTTCCTGCTTTTTTTAGCTGAACAAATTCACCAATTACCTCCTCTACACGAGCGGTTTCAAAAACTCTATCTATGGTCTCTCTGGAAATCAATATTGTTATTTTTTAAGATTTCTAAATTACAAAATTTAGATAAAAAAATAGAGGTTGTTTAAAAAGTAATTAACAACGTCAACCTGTACTTCGACTACGCTCAGTAACCGGTCATTGAGCGTAGTCGAAATGTAGGTTCTCATAATGATTATCAATCAGAATGTTGAGATTCTGAAACAAGTTCAGAATGACGGCTTCTAAAACTTTTTAGGCAACCTCTTTTAACTAATGTATTATCAACTATGAAACCGCCTTTAACTTTTTTAAAGTTGACTTATTAATTCTGTCTTCAGCGTATTTCTTGGTGATTTTCAATTCACTTTCTTCCGTTCCTGGCAACTCAAACATTGCATCGGTCAAAATTTCTTCACACAGCGAGCGTAAACCACGAGCACCTAACTTATATTCAACAGCTTTTTCAACAATATACATTAAAGCCGTTTCATTGATGGTAAAATTAATACCATCCATTTCAAATAACTTTTGATATTGTTTTATAATGGAGTTTTTAGGTTCCGTTAAAATGGCTCTTAATGTTTCCGAATCTAAAGGATCCATGTGTGTTAAAACGGGTAAACGTCCAATAATTTCAGGAATTAAACCAAATGTTTTTAAATCGCTTGGTATAATATATTGCAATAAATTTTGCTCATCAACTCTATCAACCTTAATTGATGCGCTATAACCAACCGCTTGGCGATTTAATCGTTTTCCTATAACTTTATCAATCCCTGAAAAAGCACCTCCAGCCATAAATAAAATGTCTTTTGTGTTCACTTCAATAAATTTTTGATCAGGGTGTTTTCTACCTCCTTTTGGTGGAACATTTACTACTGAACCTTCCAATAATTTTAATAAGGCTTGCTGAACTCCTTCACCAGAAACATCTCGTGTAATAGAAGGATTATCTCCTTTACGAGCTATTTTATCAATTTCATCAATAAAAACAATACCGCGTTCTGCTTTTTTTACATCATAATCTGCAGCTTGTAATAAACGAGTTAAAATAGTTTCAACATCTTCACCTACATAACCTGCTTCTGTTAAAACAGTAGCATCTACAATGCAAAAAGGTACATTTAGCATTTTTGCAATTGTACGGGCTATTAACGTTTTTCCTGTACCAGTTTCACCAACTATAACAATATTACTTTTTTCTATTTCAATTTCATCCTCATCTTTTGAATCAGGTTGTAATAAACGTTTGTAATGATTGTAAACCGCAACCGCCATTACTCGTTTTGCTTTTACCTGACCAATCATAAACTGATCAATAAACGCTTTAATTTCTTTCGGTTTTTTTATAATTAATTCAGAAGTAAGAGAAGAAGAACTTTGTTCAGCTATTTCTTCCATTACAATTCCGTGAGCTTGTTCAATACATTTGTCGCAAATATGCGCATCTAATCCAGCAATTAGCAAATCTGTTTCTGGCTTTTTTCTACCACAAAACGAACATTCTAAAACTTCATCTTTTGCCATTCTAATTGTTGTTGGTTTTTATTAATAGCTTTAATTTTTAAAGCTAATTTCTATTTATTTTCTAACTAAAACTTCATCAATCATACCATATTCTTTCGCTTCATCAGCTTTCATCCAATAATCACGATCTGAATCTGCATGAACTTTTTTCATCGTTTGTCCAGAGTGTTTGGAAATTATTTGGTACAATTCATCTTTTAATTTCATGATTTCGCGCGCAGTAATTTCAATATCACTTGCTTGCCCTTGCGCTCCTCCTAAAGGTTGGTGAATCATAATTCTAGAGTGAGGTAATGCAGAACGTTTACCTTTAGCACCTGCACACATTAAAACTGCCCCCATAGATGCTGCCATTCCAGTACAAATAGTTGCAATATCTGGCTTAATAAATTGCATTGTATCATATATTCCCAAACCAGCATATACGCCTCCACCTGGAGAATTAATATAAATAGAAATATCTTTTGAGCTATCAACACTTTCTAAAAATAATAATTGTGCTTGTATAATATTAGCTACATAATCATCAATTCCTGTTCCTAAAAAAATAATTCTATCCATCATTAAACGAGAAAACACATCCATTTGTGCAACGTTTAATTGACGTTCCTCTATAATATAAGGTGTAACGCTACTTACCAACTTATCATAGTGCATACTGCTGATTCCCTGATGTTTAGTTGCGTATTTTTTAAATTCTTTTCCGTAGTCCATTTATCGATGTTTTAAATTGTTAGGAATGCAAAGATAAGAAGTATTTATTAATTGTTTATTTGTTTATTTAGGTAATCGTTAATTCTTGATTTGAAATCATTAAATGTTGCATAGTTTCTATGTATATTTGAACCTTATACCATCAATTTTAATATGAAGAAATCTTTTATTCTAATTACGTTATTGCTGTTAACCCAATCTACAATTACGGCTCAAGATTACAAACAGCGCTTCAACACTTTTGATGTACAGCACTATAAACTAGCAATTGCAGTTAATGACACTACTAATGCAATTGATGCAACGATGGCTGTTTCATTAAAATTTAAAAAAAATATACGTGAATTTCAACTTGATTTAGTTAAAAAAGACAGTATTACAGGTAAAGGAATGGTAATAGATTCAATTTATCAAAACAATGTTAAAGTTTCATTTACACATACAAATAACAATGTTACTATTCAACCAAAACATCAATTTTCAGGAGTGCTTTACACCTATACTATTACATACCATGGAATTCCAAAAGACGGATTGATAATAAGTAAAAATAAGTTTGGGGACAGAACATTTTTTGGTGATAATTGGCCAAATAGAGCTCGTAATTGGTTTCCTTGTGTAGATCATCCTTCTGACAAAGCCACTGTTGAATTTATTATAAATGCTCCAAACTATTATCAAACAATTGCTAATGGTTTTCAGGTTGAAGAAACCAATATTAATGATAAAACGAAACAATATCATTGGAAAACAAAAGTGCCGTTACCAACAAAAGTAATGGTAATTGGTATAGCTAAATTTGCAGTTCAAAATATTGGTGAAACACATAACATTCCTATTTCAACTTGGGTTTATCCACAAACAAAAGAAAAAGGATTCTACGATTTTTCAACTGCTAAATCTATTTTAGATTTCTTTATTGAAAATATTGGTGAATATCCATATCAAAAACTTGCCAATGTACAATCTACTACTGTTTATGGAGGAATGGAAAACGCTGGAAACATTTTCTATTTTGAAGAATCTGTAAATGGACTTCGAGAACACGAAGATTTAATTGCACACGAAATTGCGCACCAATGGTTTGGGAATTCTGCTTCAGAAATAGATTGGCCTCACGTATGGTTAAGTGAAGGGTTTGCTACTTATTTAACAAGTTTATACATTCAAAAATCTAAAGGTGATGAAGAATTTATAAAAAGAATAAGAGCACAAAGAAACACCGTTATAAACTTTCATAAAAAGGTACAACAGCCAATAATTGATGTTAAAACTAAAGAGTATATAAAATTATTAAATCCAAACTCATATCAAAAAGGAGCTTGGGTTTTGCATATGCTTAAAAATGAATTAGGTGATGAAGTTTTTTGGAAAGGCTTAAAAGCGTACTATGAAAAATTTAAATTTAGCAATGCTTCAACCAATGATTTTAAAAATGTAATGGCTGAAATTTCCTCAAAAAATTTGGATGTATTTTTTAAACAATGGCTTGAAAAAACTGGACAACCAATTTTAAAATCAAACTGGATTTATTTTAATGGAAAAACTCGAATTATTATAGAACAAACTCAAGAAAATATCTTTCAATTCCCTTTAGATTTAGAAATTGTTTATAAAGATGGTTCTACAGAAATTCAAACAATTCAAGTAAGTATAAATTCTGAACCTTTTGAACTTTTAACAAAAGAAGAACCAAAACAAATAAATTTCGATCCAAATACTAAATTATTATTTGAAGAAAATTAATGTTAATTGCTGATTTTCAGCTTCATAAAGTAGATTTATTGGATTCATTCCTCTTGTAGAAATAATAAGTTATATTTGCAAAAAATATAACAATGATAACCTTTTCAGATTTAAATTTAAACCGCTTTTTATTAGATGCCTTAGATGAAATGGGGTTTACTACACCTACTCCTATTCAAGAAAAAGCCTTTTCTGTAATTATGAGCAGCAAAGATATGGTGGGAATTGCCCAAACTGGAACAGGTAAAACTTACGCATATTTATTACCTCTATTAAAACAACTAACGTTTTCAACGCAGAAGCATCCACGCGTATTAATAATAGTTCCAACAAGAGAATTGGTAGTGCAAGTAGTACAAGAAATTGAAAACCTTACACCTTATATTAATGTTAGATTTGCAGGAGTTTATGGAGGAACAAACCTAAATAAACAAAAACAATTAGTGTTTGCAGGACAAGATATTTTAGTTGCAACTCCAGGTCGTTTATTAGATTTGGCTTTAGATGGCGTGTTAAAATTAAAACATATTCAAAAATTGGTAATTGATGAAGTTGATGAAATGATGAATCTTGGTTTTAGACCTCAGCTAATTACATTACTTGATTTATTACCTAAAAAGCGTCAAAGTGTTTTATTTTCTGCAACCTTAACCAAAGAAGTTGCTGGTTTATTAGATCAGTTTTTTAAATCACCTGTTAAAATTGAAATAGCAAGTAGTGGAAGTCCGCTAGATACTATTGAACAACAAGCCTATCCGGTTCCTAATTTTTATACAAAAGTTAACTTTTTAGTACAATTACTAAAAGATAAAGAGACTTTTACGAAAGTATTGGTGTTTGTAAAAAACAAGAAACAGGCAAATATTTTATTTGAAGAATTAGAATTAATTCTTCCAAGCCAAACAAATGTAATTCACTCTAATAAAACTCAAAATTACCGTTTACGCTCAGTTAAAAACTTTGAAAAAGGATTTTTTAATACCCTAATTGCAACTGATATTATTGCACGTGGGCTAGATTTAACTGATGTAAGTCATGTTATTAATTTCAATATTCCTGAAGAACCTGAAAATTACATTCACCGAATAGGTAGAACTGGTAGAGCAGAACAAAAAGGAACTTCTATTTCATTTTTTACTGAAACTGAAGCCGACTATTTAGGTGAAATTGAACTTTTAATGGAAAAGGAAATTGATGTGTATGATCTTCCTGAAAGTGTTGAAATTTCTACACAAAAGATTGATGAGGAAATGCCAAAAGTAGCACCTGAAAAAACGGGTAAGAAAAAGGTAATTACTGAACCTAGCGGAGCAGCTTTTCATGAGAAAAAAGAGAAAAATAGTAGAGTAAATTTAGGTGGTTCTTATAGACGTGAAATTGCTAAAAAATACAAAAAACCTAAAACGCGTGGTCAAAAACGAAAGTAATATTTTGTTTAAAACCCTTTTGAAATCACTCTTTATTTAAGTTGAATATTTGTAAATTTAAGCCTAATTAATAGGTATGATTTTTAACAAAGAAAAACTTCAAGAAATAAGTTCTGAAATTGATTTAATTTTAGATAAAATTTCGGAATTTGAAAACACCTACAAGGCTCAAATTGAAAACGTTCACCCAAATTACACAAAAAGTGCTATAAACTTAATTCATTATTTAGCACTTAGAAGTTTTGATACAGCTATTTTTCAAGAAAAAATAAACAACCTTGGGCTGCCAAACTCTTTAAATAATGGAGATGCTGTTCTATTTAATCTCTTAATATTTAAATCAATAATTAACCATGCATTAAAAGTTGATTCAACAACACCAAACAAATTTGTATTAACTAATAATGAAGGGAAAGAGCTATTAAAAAATAATACAAAATCACTTTTTGGCGAATTAACAAATAAACGTAGAACGCATATTATGGTTACGCAACCTACGCATGCTTCAGAAGATAAAAATTTTGCAAACAGCCTTATAAAACTCGGTATGAATTGTGCTCGAATTAACTGCGCGCAAAACGATGCGATCATTTGGGAAAAAATTATTAAGAACATAAAAGCTTCAGAAAAGGATTGTAGTATTGTTATGGATTTAGGAGGTCCTAAATTACGAACTGGGAAAATGAAACCCGGTTATAAAGTAATTCATATAAAATCTAAAAGAAATTCATTAGGGCAAGTTACAATACCTGCGAAAGTTTGGTTGGCACCTTTTGGTGTTTTACCTCCTAAAAATGAAAAAGCCGATGCTATTATTCCGGTAAACAAAAAATGGTTGAAAAAAACTAAGGAAGGCTCTTACATTACTTTTGTTGATTCAAGAGGTAAAAAGTGTAAAATAACTATTGTAGGTGCGCATGATTTAGGAAGATGGGGAAGTTGTAGCGACTCTGCATTTGTTACAACTGAAACTAAACTTACCGTTTATTTAAATAAAAAATCTAATTCTGAAATACACACTGTACATGAAATTTCACCATTAGAAGACCCTATTTTACTTTTTGAAGGGGATTTATTAAAACTTAATAAGGAGCCTATTTTAGGTGAACCCGCGCTATTTGATAACAATGGAAATACAGTTAAACTCGCCCATATTTCTTGTACATTACCCCAAATATTTACACAAATTAAAAAGAATGAGTTAATTTATTTTGATGATGGAAAGATTGATGGAATCGTTAAAGAAATACATAAAAATCATCTCATAATTGAAATTACCAATGCCAAAAAAAAGGGCGAAAAATTAAGAGCCGACAAGGGAATAAATTTACCTAATAGCTCCTTAAATATTAAAGGACTCACTAAAAAAGACAAAACAGATTTAAAATTTATCACAAAAAATGCTGATTCATTATTATTTTCATTTGTAAACAACAAACAAGATATTGAAGATTTACTGAATGAATTAAAAAAACTAAATTCTTCTGTAGGAATTATTGTGAAAATAGAAACCAAACAAGCTTTTAAAAACTTACCAAGTATTTTATTAAAAGCAATGGAAAGTTACCCTATTGGAGTTATGATTGCAAGAGGTGATTTGGCTATTGAAACTGGTTGGGAAAATTTTGCTATTATTCAAGAAGAGGTTTTTAGAATGAGTGAGGCTGCTCATTTACCAGTTACAGTAGCAACCCAAGTATTAGAAAATCTAGCCAAGAAAGGCATTCCTACCAGAGCTGAAATAACCGATTCAGCAATGTCTCAAAGAGCTGAATGTGTAATGCTTAATAAGGGAATTTATATTGATGAAGCTGTAAAAATGCTCAACAACATATTATGTAAAATGCAGCATATAAAAACGAAAGAAGTTTCATTACTTCCTAAATTAGAATTTTCAAAAAAATTATAAAGAAAAAGAAACTGTCTAAAAAGTTTTAAAACTCGTCATTCTGGATTTATTTCAGAATCTCATTATACTGATAATCAATCATTATGAGAACCTGAATCAAGTTCAGGTTGACGAAAATTTCACTTTTCAGACAGCCTCTTTTTAATAGGCTTATATAAATGAGTTATTCTATTTGTAAACTTCTTTTACAAACTTTTCGTAATTCATTTCTTTTACTTTAAAAGTAATGTTTTCTTTATAGAAATTTAGTAATTTTTGACTTACTAATTGTTCTTGTAAACGCTTAGTTTCATCTTGATTACTTAATACTCTTTGTACAATATCATCCAATTCTTTTTCTTCAGGATTTAATTGTCCATATTGAGCCATTTGAGTTTTTACAAAACCTTTTGTAAAGTCTTTTAACTCCTCAAAATTAATTTGAAGTTCATTATCTTTTAATATTTTTCCTTCAATTAATTGGTAACGTAATCCTTTTTCCGATTTATCAAACTCTTCAGCAGCTTGTTCAGGAGTCATTGGGTTTTCACCAGCAACAGCTAACCATTTTTTTAAAAATTCAGTTGGCAAATCAAATTTTGTGTTTTCAACTAAATATTCAGTAACATCATTCAACAATTGTTGATCTGCTTGCGTTTTGAATTGCTTTTCAGCATCTTCTTTGATTTTCTCTTTTAATTCTTCTTCAGATTTAACAACATCTGGTCCAAATACTTTATCAAATAATTCTTGATTTACTTCACCAAGTTCAGTTAAATTAACTTCTTCAATTGTAAGCGTTAAAGTAATGTCAAGTCCATGAATAGCATCGTGATCCAATCCTAAAGCACCCATTAATTTATGGTCATCATCAAAAAGACCTTTTGTTGCTAATTCAACAACATCTCCAACTTTTTTACCAATAAATTTCTTTTGATTTGCTTTTCCTTTTATTGAAGCTAATTCAATAGTAGATTTTTTGTTAATTTCTTTTTCTTCATTAACAAAAGTACCTGTAATATTTACACCTTCTTCAACTACTTCTTTAGAAATAATTTTTCCGTAACGTTTTTGAATGTTCTCTACTTCTTTACCAAGTAATTCATCATCCGCAACAATATTGTATTGTGTAATTTTCTTTTTTGCTTTTAAGTCAACATCAAATTCAGGAGCTAAACCTAATTCAAACTCAAACGAGTAATCTTCAGCTTCCCAATTAAAATCATCTTGCATTCTAGGTAAAGGATTTCCTAAAATATCTAATTTTTCTTCAGTCAAATAATTGTTTAATGATTCTTGCAACAATTTATTAACTTCATCAATCATTATAGATTTACCATATTGTTTTTTCACCATTCCCATTGGAACTAAACCTTTTCTAAATCCAGGAATATCGGCTTTTTTACGGTAATCTTGTAAAATTGTTGCTACTTTATCTTGGTAATCGGCTGCTAAAATTTCAACCTTAACTACTGCATTTAACGCATCAATATTTTCTTTTGTAATATTCATTTTGTGCTGTTTTTTCTTAAATCATTCAAAATTGGGTGCAAAATTACTATTTTTTTAACCACTTTACAAATATTTAACCTGTTCAAATTCAACTATTTTTCTTTATTTTCATTTAAAAATGAATATAAAAAGGATTGATATAGTGATAATAGCAAACTAAACAGTAAGGCTACCCAAAACCCTGATACTGTAAATCCGTCTACAAAATAATCAGCTAACATAATAATTACTGCATTTATTACTAATAAAAACAATCCTAATGTTACTATGGTTGCTGGTAACGTAAAAAATATAAGTAGTGGTTTTACGGTTACTCGCAAAAGCCCTAAAACTAAGGCAACAATAATAGCATTTGTAAAATTAGTTACTGTAGCTCCAGGTAAAAAATTAGCAATCACAACTACTGCAAGTGCAGTTAGTACTATTTTTAAAATTAGTTTCATCTTTTAAATTTTATATTAAGGTATAAATTTAACTATAATTATGCCACTTTATTATTTAGGTTAGAAACCTGACAACTTCATTATAAAACTGTGTTGGATTTTCAGCATGAAGCCAATGTCCTGCATTTTTGACAGTTATAATTTGAAAATTTGTAAAATGTGCAGCTATTAATGAAATATCTTCTTTGGTTATGTAATTTGAATTTTCTCCTCTTAAAAATAATGTATCTCCATCAAAATTAGTGAATGATGGTAAAGCTTCGCCTACTTCAGCATTATTTTCAGTTAAACTATGTAAATTAAATCTAAAAGCTAAATTCCCCTTAGATTCCCAATATACATTTCTCAACAAAAACTGAATAATTCCTTGCTCTTTAATGTATATTTTCAATACTTCTTCAACTTTTTTTCTAGTGGTATGAAGTGTAAAATTAACAGCGTTTAACGCTGCTAAAATATATTCGTGATGAGGTTTGTAATATTTCGGACAAATATCTGCTACAATTAATTTATCAACAAGTTGAGGATAGGTAACGGCAAATAACATGGCAACCTTCCCTCCCATTGAATGCCCTAACAAATGAACTTTTTTTAAAGTATGATATTGAATATAATTGTGCAAATCTTCAACCAATATTTCATAATCAAATTCATCAGAATGAAAACTACGGCCGTGATTTCTTTGATCAATTAAATGAACTTCAAAATTTTCAGAAAACTTAACACCAACCGTTTTCCAGTTATCACTCATTCCAAAATACCCATGTAAAATGAGTAAAGGTGATCCGCTTCCTAAAATTGTTGAATGTAAAACTTCCATTTTAAGTTTTTAGTTTTGAACTTTTATTTATGAGATGACTGTCTTCGAAGAAATAGCAAATTAAAAGAAAATGTCATACCCACGAATTTATTATTTTTGCTTTTTGCGGTCATACCTGTGAAAACAGGTATCCAAATATTGTGATTTGAATTGCAACAAACTTATTATGGATTCCTGCCTATGCAGGAATGACACTTGTTTTCCTTTTCCTATCTGTCATTCCTGCGAAGGCAGAAATCTATACTAATCAACCAAAATATCTTCATACCAATCTTTTGCAAGGTCAATCCAAGGTTTATTTCCCTCCTCTATTAATTTAATTTTCCAATCACGCTTCCATTTTTTTAAATTTTTCTCTCTATCCATCGCTTCATTCACACTTTGAAAAATTTCAAAACACATGAGTTGACTAACACCATCTTTTCAGTAAAACCTTTTTTTATCCCAACTTTATGCACGTATACTCTTCGTTGTAAATCGTTTGTAATTCCAATATACAAAATTCCACGAATCTTACTTGCTAAGATATATACATAATATTGATGGATAGTTTTCATTTACATACTTATTATGGATTCCTGCCTACGCAGGAATGACACGGTTTCCTTCGCAGAAATGACAATCGTTATTTAGTAGCTAAGCTTAACTTATACTTATACATATTAATTACATTTTCTAAACCTAAATACAACGATTCAGTTATTAAGGCATGCCCAATTGAAACTTCTAATAAATTTGGAACATTTTCAGCAAAAAATTGAATATTATCCAAACTTAAATCGTGTCCTGCATTAATGCCTAAACCAAGTTCAGTTGCTAAAACGGCGCTTTGTGTATATGGTTTAATTGCTTCTTTATTTCCAAGTCCAAATTGTGTAGCAAAATCTTCAGTATACAATTCAATTCTATCTGCACCTGTTTTTGCAGCAGCTTCAATAAGTTTCATATTGGTATCTATAAAAACCGATGTTCTTATTCCTTTTAATTTAAATTCTGAAATAATTTCTGTTAAAAAAGATTGATGTTTTATTGTGTCCCAACCAGCATTTGATGTAACTGCATCAATAGCGTCTGGAACCAAAGTAACTTGAGTTGGGCAAATAGCTAACACCATTTCCATAAATTTAGGTATTGGATTACCTTCAATATTAAACTCGGTAGTCACTATTTTTTTTAAATCATATGCATCTTGATACCGAATATGACGTTCATCGGGTCTTGGGTGAATTGTAATTCCTTGCGCTCCAAAATCCTGAATATCTGAAGAAACTTTTACAACATTTGGAAAATCACCTCCTCTAGAATTACGAAGCGTGGCAATTTTATTAACATTAACACTTAACTTTGTCATACCTAAAAATTCTTTATTTTTAATTAGTGGACAAATTTACGAACTAAGAATATGTTTTTGGTTTTATTTTTGATTAATTTGTAGTATAATAAGAAATCGTATGGAAACAACTCCTTATATATTAAATGAATATAAAGCTTTTTCACTTCAAACAACAGTTGCTGAAGCTAAATCTCTTTTTAATGAAACTATTTTTTGTTATTTCCCTATCGTAAAAAACAACCAATTAATAGGGTTAGTTTCCGAAAATGACATTCAAGGAATTGAGAATAATGAGGCTATCCTTGAAGATTTTTATTATTTATCTTGTTTATTTTTCATTAAAGAAAGTGTCAATTTATTAGAAATTTTTAAGATTTTTGCCACAAATGAAACAAATTTAATACCTGTTATAAATGAACAAAACGAGTATTTAGGGTATTATGATTTGATTGACATATTGCATGTTTATAAAAACACGCCGTTTTTGAATAATGAGGGTGTTATTATACTTTTAGAAAAAGAAATTAGAAGTTATTCATTTAGTGAAATTAGTCAAATTGTAGAATCTAATAATGGCAAAATATTAGGCGTTTTTATTTCTGAATCTAGTCCAACCACGGTTACAATTACACTGAAGTTTAGTTCACAAGATGTAAATGAAATTATACAATCATTTAGGCGGTATAATTACCAGATACTGTCCAATCATAAAGAAGATTATTTTATTGAAGAATTAAAAGAAAGAACTAATTACCTTAAAAAATATCTAAATATTTAAGTATGAAAATTGCTATTTACGGACAAACTTATAAGGTAGAAGATAAAAAGTACCTTGAAGAATTATTTGCCATTTTAAATGAAAAAGAAATAGCATTTATTATTGAAAAAAAATATTATTCAGGATTTAAAAAACATATTACACTACCAAATGTTAAAACTTTTTCATCGTATAAGGATTTAGATAATTCGTTTGATTTTATGTTTACAGTTGGTGGAGATGGTACCATTTTACGCGCTGTAACTTTTGTGAGAAATTCAAACATTCCAATTGTTGGCATAAACACAGGTAGATTAGGTTTTTTAGCCACTATTCAAAAAGATGAAATTTCTATTGCTATTGAGTTATTAATAAAACAGCAATTTGTTGTAAAAGAACGCTCTTTATTAAGTGTTACCACATCACCTAAAATTAAAAATTTGGCCTCTTTAAATTTTGCCTTAAATGAAGTTTCTGTAAGTAGAAAAAATACGGCTTCTATGATTACTGTTGAAACTTATTTAGACCATGAATATTTAAATTCCTATTGGGCTGACGGATTAATAATTGCAACTCCAACTGGTTCAACTGGATATTCATTAAGTTGTGGTGGTCCAATAATTACACCTCAAGCTAAAAATTTTGTAATAACGCCTATTGCCCCACATAATTTAAACGCAAGACCTTTAGTAATCCCTGATGAAACCAACGTTACATTTAAAGTAAGTGGTAGAGAGGATAAATTTTTCTTATCCTTAGATTCACGAATTACAACCATAAATAGTACTACTGAAGTTCACGTAGAAAAATCTGATTTCAACTTAAAAATGGTACAAATAAATGAACAAACTTTTATTAAAACCTTACGAAAAAAATTACTTTGGGGACAAGACACCCGAAATTAATTTAAATATTCACTTCAAAAAGTAGTTAAATTGGGTAACAATAATTTCATTAATAAGTAGTTTATCAAAAAAGACATTGTTTAACTTCAATAAGCAAATAGATTTATTTATATTTGCTCGCTATTTTATATATGAAAAAACTAGTTTTACTTATTACATTCATCTGTATAACAATTACTTCCAAAGCACAAATCAACGAAATTGGTTTTTTTATTGGAGGTAGTAATTACATTGGAGATGTAGGTCCGGAGTATTATATTTACCCAAATAATTTTATGGGTGGTATTATTTACAAATGGAATATGAACCCTAGAGTTGCTATTAGAGGAACATTTACCTATGCTGAAATATCTTCAAATGATAATAATGCAACAAATATAGCGCGCTATAACCGAGGTATTGGTTTTAATAACAGTATTAAAGAATTAGCAATTGGATTTGAGTTTAATTATTTTGAATATAATTTAGACGATTACCGAAAAACATATACACCCTATTTATTATTTGAAATTGCTGCTTTTAATTATAACGTAGCAACATCAGAAACTGGACCTCAACAATATCAATACAGTTCAAAAACATCCTTTGCTATTCCTTTCGGAATTGGCTATAAAACAAAACTATTTGGAGACCTTGCAATGGCTTTAGAATTAAGAGCCCGATACACTTTTGAAGATGATTTAGATTACAACAATAATAAAATAAATTCATTAACCTTTGGAAATCCAAATAGTAACGATTGGTATATTTTAAGTGGCATATCACTCGTTTACACCTTTGGAAGACCAGCCTGTTACACAACTCCATATTAATGGAAGATTTAAAATTTCAAATAGCCAAAAACACAGTACCAGCACACATTGCAGTAATTATGGATGGTAACGGTCGTTGGGCAAAACTAAAAGGAAAACCAAGAGTTTTTGGGCATAAAAATGGAGTAACTTCAGTAAGAGAAGTAATAGAAGGTTGTACGGAAGTAGGTGTTAAATATTTAACCATGTACGCTTTTTCTACTGAAAACTGGAACAGACCAAAAATAGAAGTTGAAACATTAATGGCGCTGTTAGTTTCATCACTAAAAAAAGAGTTAAAAACACTTATAAAAAATAACATCAAACTAAATACTATTGGAAATCTAAACGATTTGCCAAAAAAAGCGCAAAAAGAGCTTCTTGAAGTTATAGAAAAAACAAAAAATAACAACGCTTTAACCCTTACTATAGCCTTAAGTTATGGGTCAAGAGGAGAAATTGTTAATGTTATCAAAAATATTACCAAAAAAGTTGTTAATAATCAACTTAGTATTGAAGAAATTGATGAAAAAATTATAAATAATCATTTATATACGTTTTCTTTGCCAGATGTTGATTTTATGATCCGAACAAGTGGTGAAAAAAGAATCAGCAATTTTTTATTGTGGCAAATTGCATATGCTGAATTGTATTTTACAAATACACTTTGGCCAGATTTCAGAAAAGAAAACTTATTTAACGCCATTTTAGAATATCAAAAAAGAGAACGACGTTTTGGAAAAACAAGTGAACAAATTGAAAAAATCAATGAATAAACTAAACATAGCCCTTTTACTTTCTACATTTTTTATCGCAACAACCTCTGTATCAGCACAAGAACAGCAAAAAAATGATTTAAAAGAAACTGAAATTAAAAATGATACTATTGTAAAAGACAGTATTATTCCAATTATAAAAGGTGCTACTTTCAAAAAAGGAAACTCGTACGAACTTGGTGGAATGACCGTTAAAGGGCTTCAAAAATTTGAAGAAGAAACCGTTAAAGTTTTCACCGGACTAAAAGTTGGGCAACAAGTTAAACTACCTGGAGATAAATTAACAAGCGCTATTAAAAAATTATATGAAACCAAACAATTTAGTAATGTAGAAGTGTACATTGCCAAAATTGATGGCAATACTGCATATTTAGAATTTGAAGTTAAAGAACTACCACAACTTAACAATGTAACTATACAAGGTGTTAAAAAAAGCAAAGCAAAAGATTTACAATCTGATGCTGAACTTAAAAAAGGGGAAATGGTAACTGACAATTTAATTGTTACTACAAAAAATTACTTCAAAAAGAAATACCAGGAAAAAGGATATTTAAAAACTAAAGTTAACTTAGATACCAAACCAGATACTTCAGGTGTGAATATTGTTAATATGCTAGTACGTATTGACAAAGGCGATAAAGTTAAAATAAAAAATATCACTTTTGAAGGTAATAAAGCTTTTAACAATAAGAAACTTGGTAAAGCACTAAAAAATACGAAAGAGGCATTTCTAGGTAGGTTTTGGAAAAAATCGAAATTTATTGAAGCTGATTTTAATGAAGATTTAGAAAATATTATAACTACATATAGTGAAAAAGGCTATAGAGATGCCAGAGTATTGGATCATTCACTAACTTGGAATGATGACAACACATTAAACTTAAACATAAAAGTTGAAGAAGGAAAAAAATACATTTTTGGAGATATTCAATTCCTTGGAAATACTAAATATACTGACGAACAACTTCACAGATTGTTAAGAATTGAAAAAGGTGATACCTATAACGGAAAAGTTTTAAAAGAAAGAGTTAGCGGTGACGGTTCACCCGATTCTCAGGATATTGCTACAATTTACCAAAATAACGGTTATTTATTTTCAAGAGTATTACCTGTTGAAACTAGAATAAATAACGACTCTATTGATGTTGAAATTAGAATTTATGAAGATCAACCAACAAAAATAAAAAAAGTAACTGTTAATGGAAATGAGAAAACTAATGACCATGTTGTTTACAGAGAAATAAGAACCAAACCAGGTTATTTATACAGCAAGGCTGATATTATTAGAACTATTAGAGAAATAGGTCAATTAGGCTTTTTTGATGCTGAAGCAATTACACCAGATATCAATCCTAATTACCAAGATAAAACTGTAGATATTGATTATACAGTAGCTGAAAAAGGTTCTAGCCAAATAGAATTGCAAGGAGGTTATGGAGGCGGTTCTTTTATTGGAACTTTAGGATTATCATTTAACAACTTCTCAATTCGAAATATATTTAATAAAAAAGCATACCTCCCATTACCAATGGGTGACGGTCAAACACTATCTTTAAGATTACAAAAAAGTAGATATTATACAACTTCAAGTTTTTCATTTACGGAGCCTTGGTTAGGTGGTAAAAAACCACAATCACTATCATTTTCTTTATACAATTCTAAGCAATTTAGGTATGATTATACCACTAACGATGTTGACAAAGACCAACGTTTAAACATCATAGGTGCAACAATAGGCTTAGGAAAACGTTTACAATGGCCAGATAATTATTTCACACTTTCACAAAGCATTAGCTACCAATTATATGATTTAAAAGAATATGGAATGAATATCGCTGGTTTATTTTTAACCAATGGTAACTTAAATAATCTATCGTATAATATATCATTAGGAAGAAACTCATCAGGACCTAATCCTGTCTACCCAAAACAAGGTTCTGAATTTAGTGTTGGAGCGAAATTAACAATTCCTTATTCTCTTTTAACTAATAAAGATTATACGAATTTAGAATTAGGTGAAAAATACAAATGGTTAGAGTATTACAAAGTAAATTTTAAAGGAAAATGGTATACTGCTTTAACAGAAGATTTAGTAGTAATGGCCAATGTAGAATTTGGTATTTTAGGAAACTATAACAAAGAATTGGGCGATTCACCTTTTGAACGTTATTTTGTAGGTGGTGATGGATTGGAATCTTATCAATTAGATGGTAGAGAAACCATTGGTTTAAGAGGGTATGAAAACGGTCGTTTATCATCCATTGAAGGTGGTACAATTTACAACAAATTTCAAATGGAATTAAGATATCCAATCACGTTAAAACCTTCTGCTTCAATTTATGTTTTAGGTTTTTTAGAAGCTGGAAATTCGTATGATGGATTTAAAAAATTTAACCCATTTAAATTAAAAAGATCCGCAGGAGTAGGGCTAAGAGTATTTATGCCTGCATTTGGTATGCTAGGAATTGACTTTGCTCATGGGTATGACCCGCTACCAGGAACTTTAGTAAAATCAGGTTGGCAAACTCACTTTATTATTGGACAACAATTTTAAACTAAATCTCTTATATTTGTAAATGAAATTTAAATTGGCACGGTTTTTTCTAAATATATATTAGTTATGATAAAAAAAGTTTTTTTATTTGCGTTTCTAATTATTACCATTGCAATAAATGCTCAAAAAGCACAAAGAATTGGTTATATTGATATGGAATATATTTTAGAAAACATTCCTGAATATAATGAAGCGCAAAATAAAATTAATGCAAAAGCAACTGTTTGGCAAAATACTATTGAACAACAACAAAAAGAAATTGAAAACTTAAAAGCTGAGCTGAATAACGAAAAAGCATTGTTAACTGAAGAGTTAATTATTGAAAAGGAAGAAGATATACAAATACTAGAATTTGATTTAAAAAAATTACAAGCTGCTTATTTTGGTAGCAATGGTGATTTGTATTTTTTAAGACAACAATTAGTAAAACCAATTCAAGATTTAGTATTCAATTCAATACAAGATATTGCAAAAAAAAGAAGATATGATTTTGTATTAGACAAATCAAGTTCACTAATAATGTTGTACACCAATAAACAATTTGACATAAGTGATTTGGTTATTACAGGTATTACAAGATCTAAAAAAGCAGCATTGGTTGAAGAAAAACAAAATAAAAGAAACAATTCTAATAAAAAAGAACCAACTGTTATTAATGAAGAGTCACAAAAAAAGGTTGATGCTAGAGTGACAAAGCAGGAAGCACTAAAGAAAAAAATAGAAAATCGTAAAGCTGCTCAATTAAAAAAGCGAGAAGAATTGAAGGCAGCTATTGAAGCAAAAAGACAAAAAAGAATACAAAATATTGAAGACGCTAAAAAAGCAAAAGAAGAAAAAAAAGAAAATAATTAATTAAAAACAACGAATAGAAAATGAAAAATTTTAGAACATTATTATTAATTGCGATACTAACTTTAGGATTTAATAGTGTAAACGCACAAGTAAAAGTTGGTCATATTAGTACTGATTTATTAATTAGTTTAATGCCAGAGACTATCGCTTTAAATGCTGAATTAGAAAAATTAAGCAAAACATACGAAAGTGAATTAAAAGCTGAAGAAGCTAAACTAGAAGCTAAATTAAAAAAATATCAAGCAGAACAAGCTTCTCAAACTGATGAAGTGAACCAACAAAGAGGTGCTGAAGTTCAACAAGATCAACAAAATTTGTATCAAGCATCTCAAGTTGCAAGAGAAGATATTACTAAAAAAAGAGACGAAAAATTAAAACCTATTTTAGAAAAAGCTAAAAAAGCTATAGATGCAATTGCTACTGAGCAAGGTTACACCTATGTTTTAGAAGCTTCAACTTTAATTGTAGCAAATGGAACAGACCTATTATCGTCAGTAAAAGCGAAGTTAGGTATTCAATAAAAAAATATTGATTCAAAAAAAATCCCGCACTTGCGGGATTTTTTTTTACATTTATTCAAGTCTAAGCCCATAAAGGACAATTAATTTAAAAAGCCCCTTTTTTTGTAATGAAAACTAAACCTATTGGTATATTTGATTCTGGAATTGGTGGTACTTCTATTTGGAAAGAAGTTATAAAACTCCTTCCTAATGAAAACACTATTTATTTAGCTGATAGTTTAAACGCTCCTTATGGAGAAAAGTCTTCAGAAGAAATTCTTTTATTGAGTATTAAAAATACAGAACTTTTAATTTCAAAAGGTTGTAAACTTATTATTATTGCTTGTAATACAGCAACTACAAATGCTATAGACTATTTAAGAAAAACCTATAACATTCCTTTTATAGGAATTGAACCAGCTATAAAACCCGCTGCACTTTTAAGTAAAACTGGCGCAATTGGTATTTTAGCTACCAAAGGAACATTAACAAGTAAATTATTTGAAAAAACAGCCACTGAATACACCAAAAATATAACTACTATTGAACAAGATGGAGAAGGTTTAGTACCACTTATTGAAGCCGGAAAACTAAACTCGAAAGAATTAAATGAGTTGCTTTCAACCTATTTAAAACCTATGCTAAATTTCAACATAGATCATTTAGTTTTAGGCTGTACACATTATCCTTACTTAATTCCACAAATAAAAGAAATTTTGGGTTCAGAGGTGAATATTATAGACTCAGGAGAAGCTGTTGCCAAACAAACAAAAGCTGTTTTAGAAAAATTTTCAATACTTTCAGCTTCTCAAAAAAGAAGTACTCATACATTTTATACAAATACACAAACTAAGGTTTTAAATGATATTTTAGGCGTTATTTCTGTAGATTTCACCGTTCAAAACTTAAACTTTTAATTTGTTAAAAATTCTTTTGGATAACAACCACTTATAAATAAGTACTTCAAAAAAATAAAGAGTTTTAATTACTTTATTTTAAAATGCTGTTTTATTGGCTTATTACTTGATTGATTGTAACCTGTTAAGGTGGAAAATATGAAGCTCTTTCATTTTAAATAATCTCATTACTTATATGTGCTAATTCAAAGTAATACACTAATCTGTAAATGTTTCTTGTTTAATTTTGTAAATTAAATTATCAATAGGTCTTTTTATAAAACGTGAAGCTCTTAAACCTCTTTCTTTTAAAGCGTCAATTATATAATCTTGTGCATAATAAGCAATTGAGCCTACAAAAAACAATGGAACTGATTTTAATTCTTCTTTAAACTGTAAAATATGATTATCAATAAACTTAATAACCCCTTCTCTAATAATTGCATCCATAACAATATCTTCTTTATTTTGGAATAAAAAAACAGCAAATTCAGCTAAATATTTGTTAGGTGTTTCCGATTGATATAGTTGTTTAATAACTTCGTTTTCATTTAAATTATAGTTTTTTTCAAATAAAATTTTAAGTGATTCAGGCATTTTTTTATAATAATAACATTTTAAAAGCTCTTTCCCAAAATAATTTCCACTCGCTTCATCCATCAATAAATATCCCATAGCAGGAATTTTTGAATGAATTTCATTTCCATCAAAAAAACAACAATTGGAGCCTGTACCCAAAATACAAACAACCGATGCATTATTTGTTGAAGCTTTTACAGCTGCCATGGTATCTTCTTTTACAATAGCAGTTGCATTTATAAAATATTCAGAAAATATAGTTTCAATTAACTGTATAGAATCAACAGTATTACAACCTGCGCCGTAAAAATAAATGGAACTTATGTCATTTTTATGTTTTGATAGCGCTACATTTTCTAAAATTATATTTTGAAGAGCCTCCTTTTTTAAAATAGAAGGGTTTAAACCTTTGGTTCTAATTTTAATTGGTTCATTCTCTTTATTTTTAAATAAAACCCAATCACATTTTGTGGAACCACTATCAGCAATTAATAACATATTATAATGATTTTAGAATCTATTTAATTTTTTGGATGTTTCTTTCAAATAATTTTCCCTTTTTTACATTAATTAAAAATGAAGTAAGTTTTTTTAAGTCTTCCAAAATTATTAATTCTACATCTTCAATAGGAGTTTCTAGTACTAAAAGTTGCCTTTTGCAATTGCTATAATCATCAATTTTCAAAGTTTTTGAATCAATAATTGATAAAATTGTAGTTGCTATTTCAGAGATGTTTTTATACAATGGTTCAATATTTTTTAGTACTGGGCTTCTTTTTTTTATTTTCAAAAACTGTTGATAGTTGTTTGACCATTTATTTAAATATGTAATAATTTCATTTTTACTGCTTTCACTTTGAGTTGCAACAAATTTATTTACAAGCATCTTAAAAATAATTCCATCAACCGCATCTGAAGCACAAGCATCAGCAAACAATGTAAAAGGGGAATACGTTTTGTATTCAATTCCACCTTTATTTCTAGCATAAATTTTTAAAGGCTCATATATTTTGGTTAAACTTACTAACGATTCAATATTTTGATTATTTGTAATGTTCCTTAAAATCAAATCTCTGTTTCTAAGGTGTGTAATACCTAATTCTTCTAATCTGAAGCTAATATTTTGGAGACGTTTGTACATATTAGCAACATCTGTAATATTTTCTGAAGACCAAAAGCGTTCAGCAATTGCGGCTGTTCTTGGCCACAATCTTGAATCAATATTTAGTGGTGTAACTAATTCACTCCACATGGTTGCTTCACCTCCCAAAATTCTTGCTTTTTCCACTGCTGTAAGATTGTTATTTTCTGGCAATGGATCAACTAAATAGTGTTCGCTAACAGGTTGCATTAAATCAATATAATATCCATTAGAAAGAATTGTTTTATAACCTCTTCTAGCTGCATTGTTTAAAGACTGTCTGGCTGGTACATTTTCGTTAATTCCTTTCCACGAATGTATAAGTGCTGTAGTAGGCATTTTTGAGGTCATTATTTCTTCCCAACCCATTAATGATTTCCCATGTTTATTCAATATTTCTTCTAGGCGAATATTAAAATATGTTTGCAAGTCGTGGTTTGTTTGTAAACCATGTTCTTTTTTAAATACTTGAATATTCTCATTTTCATCCCAGTGCTTTCCTTCATTTTCATCGCCTCCAATATGAAAGTATTTGTCTGGGAATAATTGAGCCATTTCACCAAATAAATCACCTAAAATTTCGTACGTTTTTTCGTTGGAAGGATCAATAGTAGGGTCAAAAACACCTGAAAAGCGTTCAATAGAATAGATAGTATCTTTACTTGCAATTTCTGGATATGCGGTTAAAATTGCTGTTGCATGGCCAGGCACATCAAATTCAGGAATTACTCTAATTCCTCTATTTGAAGCATATGCTACAATTTCTTTAATTTGATTTTGCGAATAATACAACCCATCAGAACCTAATTGATGCAATTTAGGATGTGTTTTAGATTCAACCCTAAACCCTTGATCATCCGATAAATGCCAATGAAAAACGTTTAATTTAACAGCGGCCATTGCATCTAAATTTCGTTTTAAAACTTCCACAGGCATAAAATGTCTACTTACATCAATCATTAAACCACGCCAAGTAAACCTAGGTTTGTCATTAATTTTAACCTCGGGAATAAAATAATTGGCTTCATCATTATCAAGCAATTGAAGTAATGTTTCTAGGGCGTAAATAGCACCAATATCAGTTGTGGCATTTATAAAAATATTAGAAGAAGATACTGTAATTTGATATGATTCATCTTCATTTATTTCTAACGTTCCTTTTCGTTGAAATGAAATTTCTAATGAAGGTTTTTTTAATTCATTAGCCTTAAAAGCAAAGCCATTTTCAAAAAAAAGGCCTGTTCTACCACTTAATCTTCGAATAAATTTAGTTGTAGCAATTTGTATTCTTTCAGAAGAATTATTTACAACAATTTTAAAATTCGATTGAATTATAAATTGCTCATTACCAGTTGTAATTTCTTGAGGCCAAGGCATTAAATTCAATTCTTTAGATTGACTTATACAAGTAATTGAAATTATAAAAATGAATAAAAAAAGAATATTTTTCATACTAAAAATTAATAATGATATCTTTTAAAGGCTTCTAAAGCTTCATAGTCTGCTAAACCTAGGGTATTGTATTTTGATGCTGTTTCGTTGTTTCTTTCTTCTGCCCTTACCCAAAATTCTCTTGTGTCATTTCCTTGAAACATCACTCCGTCTTTTTGAGATTGATGATAAAAAATAGCTTTACGTTTTTTTAAAACTTGATCTGGACTCATAGGCACTGCCATATCAATTTGATGAATATCCCATTCGTGCCAGGCACCTCTATACAACCAAACCCAACAATCATCCATATAATCATGGTGTTTTAATTCTTTTAGCGATTCTAAAATAGCGTCTAAACACACTTTATGAGTACCATGCGGATCTGCTAAATCACCTGCGGCATATATTTGATGTGGTTTAATTGTTGCTATTAAATTAGAAACAATATCTAAATCTATGTTACTTAAGGCGTTCTTTTTTACGGTTCCTGTTTCATAAAAAGGAAGGTTTAAAAAATGTACATTTTTATCTGGCACACCAATAAAACGAGTTGCAGCTAAAGATTCTCTCTTTCTAATATAGCCTTTTAGTTTTCGAACATCCTTTTCATCTTCAACATCTTCTTTTTTCGAATTTATTTTATTGATTAAGGCATCAATGTTAAAATTTGTGGAATTTACATCTTTTATTACTTCCGCAAATTTTAAAGCTTCTGAATTAGAAACTGCAATATTACCAGATGTTTGATAAGCAACATGAACTTCATGTCCCTGAGATACAAGCCTATCAAATGTTCCACCCATTGATATAACATCATCATCTGGATGAGGGCTAAAAATTATGATTCTTTTTTTAACTGGATTTGCTCTTTCTGGTCTAGATGAATCATCTGCATTTGGTTTTCCACCAGGCCAACCTGTAATGGTGTGCTGTAATTTATTAAACATTTTAATGTTGATATCATATGCAGAACCTTCTTGAGCAAGTAAACTTGACATTCCATTATTATTGTAATCTTTATCAGTCAATTTTAGGATTGATTTTTTAGCTAGTTTACATAGCCAAACAATAGCTTTACTAATTAATTCTTCATTCCAAATACAAGGCCCAACCAGCCAAGGTGTATTTAAACGCGTTAAATCTTGGGCGGCTTCATCATTTAAAATAAATGTAGTGTTTGGATGGTTTTGTAAATAAGTAGCTGGTACTTCTGAAGTAATTTCTCCTTCAATAGTTTCCTTCACTACTGAAGCTTTATTGTGTCCCCAAGCCAACAAAACAACTCTTTTTGCTTTTTTTACAGTTCCTATGCCCATTGTAATGGCTTTTTTAGGAACATTGTCTATTCCTAAAAATGAAGGAGCAGCATCAACTCTTGTTAAATGATCTAGTGTAATACTTCGAGTGCCTGAATTGTAATGAGAACCAGGCTCGTTAAATCCAATATGCCCAGTTCTTCCAATACCCAATAATTGAAAATCGAGACCACCATATTCCTTAATTTTTAAATCGTAATCTATGCAATATTGGTGTAAATCTTCTGTTGAAATAGTTCCACAAGGAATGTTGATATTTGAAGCGTCTATATCAACATGATTAAATAAATGTTGATGCATAAAATAATAATAGCTATGCACACTATTTTTATCCATTTGATAGTATTCATCTAAATTAAATGTAACTACATTCGAAAAACTTAACCCTTCTTCAATGTGCATACGAACTAGCTCTTCATATACTTTAATAGGAGAAGATCCAGTAGCAAGACCAAGTATGCAAAGTTTGTTCTCTTTTTGTTTGTGTTTAATTAAATCTGCAATTTCTTGAGCAACACAAATAGAACCTTCAACGGAATTTGAAAATGCAATATTGTGTATTTTTTCAAATCTTGTATCTTCAAACTGACCAGCGGGTTTGTATTTTATAGTTGTGTACTTGGTTGTAATCATTATAAGTTATTAATTTTGATGATGAATAGTAAAATTATTGAATAAAATTTAAGTAATTTAATTTTTTCGACTAAATGCTTATTTTTAAGGACTAAAAACAAACGGGAATTTATAATTCCCGTTTGAAAACAATTAATCAAATTTAAAATTATGTGTGAAAAAATTTAAAAATTACTACCTGGTAAATCCCACCAAAGTCTTGTTCCTCCATTATCGGAGCCATTTAATTTTGTAACTGCATCAGCTACTCCAGCCGCATTATTGGATAATTCACTATCTGCAAAAGGGATTCTTCTAATTTGAACATCCGTATCAATAGTACCTCCACTTTGGTTACTCACTACTGGGAAAATTTTAGGGTAGCCTGTTCGTCTAAATTCACTCCAAGCTTCAAGCCCTTCAGGAAACATAGCAATCCATTTTTGAGTTATTATTTTTTCCAATTTTTCTTCATTTGTAGCGCCACCATTCCAAGCAATAGTTATATCGCTTACTGCAGCAATGCTATTTGAGGGATTAACAGGGTCAACATAATCCTTTGGTGTTGAGGTATTATCAGAAATATAAGTAGAAACACCACTAGCACCACGTTGTTCAAATGAAGTTGAAATACCTAATTCATAATTCGTTTGTGCATCTCCAGCACCATTCCATTCTCTTAAGGCTGCTTCTGCTCTTAAAAAATAAACTTCAGCAGTTGTCATTAATTGCACTTTTGGTGTTAATACTTGGTCAGAAATTAATGAAAAATTAATGTATGCCCCTTTTTGTGCAATTTCATCACTATAATTTGAAAGTAGTGGCAATCCATTTCTAATTCCTTTGAATTCATTAGGATAATCTTCAGATAGATTAAAATAATTTCCTGCTCGTGGGTCATTAAAACCTCCTAAAATAGATTCCATAGAAGCATTCATTCTAACATCTCCCCAAGAATTATTAATGGTTTTAATAGGATGGTCGTAACTACCATTTACAAAAAATCCATCAGTATTTGATTCAAAAACCCCTAGAGATTGATTTAACGCTTTTTCACCTTCAATTTTTGCTTTTGTTGGATTTGCTTTTGAAATACGAATAGCTAAACGCAATCTTAACGAGTTTGCAAATTTTATCCAATTGGCATTTTCGCCACCATAAGATAAATCAAAGGCAGTAAATTGTTCGCTATCAATTTCAGTCATTAAATTTTCAACGGCAGTATCTAAATCTGCAAAAAAAGCATTGTATGCTTCTTCTTGTGAATCGTATTTTCCTGGGTTGTCCAAATCACCAAAATAAGTATAAACAATTGGTCCAAATACATCCGATACTCTGTGCATTGCTTCTACTTTTAAAATTAATGAAACAGCATATAGTGCAGGAAATTCATCTTTGGTTAAATTTTCTATAGATTTTACATTGTTCATTACATTTTTATAAGGTACAGACCAAATAAAATCGTTCCAACCACTTACTAAATTGTACGTTGTGTTATTGGCTCCTGCTACAAAAGGTCTTGGATTTGTCATATAGCCAGAATACACATCGGCATTTAAATTTTGTTGAAGTTGATATGACCAAGCTGGGGTATATTGATAAATGTTTTCAAAAATAGGCTTGTATAAAGAGCCTACATGTTGAAAATCTCCTTCAAGCTGTTCTTGTGTGATGTTTTTTGGATTTTTATTTAGATCCTCAAAATCATCAGTACAAGAGGTACTCACCATTGTGGCAATGGCAGCAAATAGTATTAGTATTTTATTAAATATTTTCATAATAATAAACTTTTTTAGAATGTTAATTGAATATTAAGTCCTGTACTTCTTGTTGATGGAAGACCTAAAACATCTACTCCTTGTAATGAATTTCCAGTACTCAACGTTAAGTTAGGGTCATGTGGAGCATCTTTATAGAAAAAGAATAGGTTGCTACCAATTAATGAGGCTCTAGCACTTGTAAAAAATGAATTTTCTGGCATTTTAAAATTATAGCCTAAAGAAATTTCTGCTAAACGCACATTTGTAGCGCTATATACATACTCTCCTGTAAATCCGTTTCTACCACCTGCAGCACCATAATATTTTTGAGCTGAAACTGTTGTTGCTGTACCATTTTGATCAATAACATTTACTGTTCCATTGCTAGTTTCTCTTGCTGTGTTGTTACTAAGTCCTTCAACAATTGCTTCAGAAAGACTCATAGTTTCTCCTCCAAATCTACCATCAATTAAAAAGTCTAAAGTGAAATTTTTATATTCAAAAGAATTGCTCCATCCAATGGTGAAATCTGGATTGGCATTTCCAACTTTTTCTAAACCTTCTATTGTATTTTCAGGATTTGTATCGTTGATAATTAAAGATACTGCACCGTTATCATCTATATTTACCATTGGTGTGCCATTGGCATCTTTTTTAACTACTTGACCATAAATATCACCAAATTCACCGCCAGTAACTAAATAAGAAGCAAATGTGTTTACACCTTTGTCGGAAACAGTATGATGGTCTATTGGTAATAAGCCTTCAAGAAGATTCTCTTCCGAAATTTTTAATATTTCGTTCTTGTTAGTTGCAAAATTAACAAGGGTTGTCCATTTAAAGTTGTCGTTTTGTACAGGTGTAGCAAATAGGGTTCCTTCAAAACCTTGGTTTATAATATCCCCAGAATTTAATCCAGCTTTGTCAACACCAAATAATGCCGCAGAAACAGGTACTAAAAAATACTGATTGATAGTACTTGTTTTATAATATCCTATATCGATTCCAAAACGATTGTCATAAAATTTCCACTCCGTACCTATTTCAAAAGAACGTTGTTTTTCTGGTACAGGATTTGTTCCTGGGAAAGGTTTAATCGGGTTTTCGGAAGCAAGACCACCACCTCCAAATAAAACAGCTCTATTTGGATTAATTTGGTCAACATTAAAATCGTTTCCTACTTCGGCATATGATGTTCTAAATTTAGCAAAAGAAACTTTTTCTCCTAAATCAAATAATTCAGATAAAACACCAGTTACCCCTATTGAAGGATAAAAGAATGAGTTATTTGATGCTGGTAACGTTGAAGACCAGTCGTTTCTAGCCGTTAGATCTACAAATATAGATTCATTAAAACCTATGGTTGTACTTGCAAAAACAGAATTTACTTGTTTATTATATGAATTTTGTGAAACGGAAACCTGAGCACCTCCATTAAAATTTTGAAATGCAAATAGATTAGCAAATTGTAAACCTCCATTTATTCCAGAATCTGCATTAAAAGCTTTTGTAGAAGTGCTATTAGTACTTGCTCCTACTATTGCAGATAAAGAAATATTATTTGAAAAAGTAGTATTGATATTTGCAATTACATCTCCATAGATTTGAGTAATATCTTGTTGATCAACTATATACCTTCCTGTTGGAGGTGCTAGTGTGCCTTCGGTGGTAGCATATATTTTTCTTTCAAAATCTAGTTGAGATTTATCATAAGTCCCTCTTGTTTGAAGAGATAACCAGTCGTTAACTTTCAAATTTAAATCTAAAGATGCTAACAACTTATTATTTGTGTCTTCACTTGGGTTGCGGTTTAAAATCCAATATGGGTTTTGTTCTATATCAGAAGTACCTCTAAACCAACGTTGAGATTGGATATTTCTATTTGGATCTAGTTCTTCAAAATTTTTATAATCTGCCAACTTTTCACTTGTAGAATCAAAATTAAAAGCCCCAACTAAAGGGTTAAAATATAAACCAGAAATGGGTCTGTTATTTATTTTTTGAGTTGAAAGTAATACACTTGCGTTTGCGGTAGCTTTTCCATCAAAAAATTGAGCAGATTCCCTTAAATTAAAGGTGTGTTGTTTTAACTTATTTGTAGGTAAAATTCCTGAAGAAAAACTGTTACTATAAGAAAAATAGGTTTGTGCAGTTTCTGTACCTCCAGATAATGAAACTGTATTAATATTTGTGGTTCCATTATTAAAAAAACTATGAATGTTATTTTTAGCTTCTTTATTAAAATCCATCATATAAGCAGCATTTTCAACAGTTAAATTGGATGAAACATTTACTTTAAAACTACCTGCTTTTCCTTTTTTAGTAGTAATTAAAATTACACCATTTAAACCTGCGCTACCATATAATGCAGATGCTGATGCTCCTTTAAGCACTGTTAAAGACTCAATATCATCCGGATTTAATAATGATAGTGCGTCACCTCCATCTCTGTTTCCTCCATTTATTTCTCCAAAAGTTTTTGAAGGTTGACTAGCTGTTGGATTAGATAATGGAATTCCATCAATAACATAGAGTGGTTGATTATTACCTAAGGAATTGTTTCCTCTTAATAATACTTTTACTGAACCTCCTGCTCCAGAGGAACTACGTGAAACAGTAAGCCCTGATACTTTACCCGATAAACTGTTAATAGGATTGGTTTGTTTTACTCTATTTAGCTCATCAGCTTTAATATCTTGCGCTGCGTAAGTTATAGATTTTCGAGTTTTTTTAATCCCTAAAGCAGTAATCATTACTTCATCTAAACTCTGTGCATCATCTATTAAAGTTACGTTAATAGTTGTTAAATCAGCAATTGTGATTTGTGCTGTTTTCATTCCCATGTAAGAAAACACCAAAACATCTCCTAAAGAAGCTTCTATGGTATATTCTCCATCAAAATTGGTTTGGGCTCCAATTGTTGTTCCTTGAACAACAATACTAACTCCTGGTAAAGGATCTCTGTCTGATTCAGCAGTTACTGTACCAGAAATAGTTTTTACTTGCGCTTGTACTGTATAGGTATTAGCAAGTGAAAAAACTAGAATTAATAGTGGTATTAATTTTTTCATAAGTATTATTAAAGGTTAATTAATTAAAGTTTAAACGTAGAACTATCAAAAGGTTAAAAAAAAATATTTCTATAAACAACAGAAAAAAAACAACGAAAAGCAGATTTTGGATTATTAACGAAAATGATTTATAGTTAATTTTTATTTTTATGGGTAAATGTTTTGTTATCCTAAAAAAAACATATAATTTTTCACAAAATTTAACATTCAAAATTTTAAA
>TARA_R110001583_G_scaffold12423_1_pt1 | contig 71457 bp, 51 predicted proteins | sample TARA_R110001583 | Tara Oceans TARA_R110001583 (sample SAMEA4398432) | marine metagenome | biome: Polar Biome; feature: [MES] marine water layer (ENVO:01000295) within the mesopelagic zone...; material: water (ENVO:00002006), including particulate matter (ENVO:01000060) such as...... | reverse complement strand
CCGGATTTTGAATCCGGCGTGTCTACCAATTCCACCACTGCGGCATAAACTTTTTTTGTTAAAAGCTATAGCGTGATTATCACGTCAACTTTTAACTTAAATTTATTTTCTATAATAACTTTATGTAAAACTATTAGGATTTACATACTTTTTATCTTTCGATAACAGTTCAAAGCCAAAAAGAAGTGGGGGCATTATACGAGAATAACCTTAGTTCACAAGTCTTTTTATCGTATGCTTGGTTATATGTTGTTTATTTAAACAAAGTGATCAGTTAACTATAGTAACTAAAGTGATATACCCGTTACCAAGTAAAATAAAATAGGAACTGTCACAGACATTTAGTTAGTTTTTATTGGGTAATATTGTCTCATTCCAATAAAACTGACTACCTTAATTTTTTAAATGGTCTAAATACAAAATTATTTACTTTGTTATATGCTGTCTTTTGTTAAACTAGCGCAAATTTTCACTGTACTTTACTTTATTAAGAGAACTTTATGAACGATAGCCAACTAGAGCATTTTCCACGAGCAGGCTTTCGCCGCCGATTTGGCTCATGGGTATACGATGTTCTCATTGCTTTTGCTGTTTATATGGTAGCAGGAGCGGTATCATTTTTATTAATATATCTAGGTTATTATATGGGCTTGTATGGTATGCAAGGCTATAAACATTTTTCAGATACTATTTCAAATACCTACTGGCTAAAGTGGCCAAATGAATTTTGGAAGCTTGCTTGGGTAAGTTTTTTCTTTATTTTTTTCTGGGCGAAAAGTGGCCAAACATTAGGCATGCAAGCATGGCGATTACGCCTACAAAATCAAGATGGCACACGCATCAATAAAAAAACAGGTTTAAAGCGCTTAATACCTACTTTACTTGGCTTAGGTAATTTAACCGTTATTTTTGATCGCAAAAACAAACTCAGCTTACAAGATAGATTAACCAATACCGAAGTTGTTGTCCTATCACTAGAAGCGAATAAAGGAAGACTGTAGACGTTTTAGCGTCACTCGGCTATGTTGCTTTTTTACTGATAAAATACCACGCGACACTAACAAACAATATGCTAGGTGCCATAGCCCCGATAAGTGGATGAAATTGATATACTAAACTTAAAGAGCCCAGGACTTCGTTGCAGACAAAGAATATAATTCCTGTCACTACTCCCATCATAATTCTCGCGCCCATTGATACTGACCGCAATGGGCCAAATATAAAAGACAGCGCCACCAATAGCATTACGGCAACAGTAAAGGGTTGCATTATTTTCCGCCAAAAGGCGAGTTGATAACGACTAGGATCTTGATCATTGGACTCAAGGTAATCTAAATAGTCAATCAAGCCTCTCAACGATAATGATTCAGGTGTAACCGTAACCACGCCTAGTTTTTTTGGCGTTAATGAAGACTCCCAAATTTGTTGCCCTGTATGGGTAGTAGTGATTTTCTGTTTACTCAACTGAGTATTCACTACGCCAGACAATAACCAAGCATTCTCTTGATATAGAGCACTGTCAGCACTAAGCCAACTGTCTAATTTTAATTGCTCATTAAAGCGATAAATTTGAATTTTTTTCAGCTGGCCTTGTTCTAATACCTCGCCAATATTAACAAAGTAATCACCGTCTTTTGCCCAAACGCCATTTTTAGACGAAATTAAACTACCACCAGATATAGCCTGAGCACGAATTTCTCTTGCTGTTGCCTCACCTCTTGGCGCAAGCCATTCGCCTACAGCCATACTGACAAAAATCAGCAAAACAGCGGTTTTCATGACGGATTTAATAATATCTAACCGCGATAAGCCGGCAGCTTGCATCACGACTAACTCACTATTGCTCGCTAGCATACCAATACCAATAAGTCCGCCAATGAGGGCAGACATAGGGAAAAATACTTCAACGTCTCTTGGCACTGCATAAAGCACATAAAGTGCAGCGTGAGATAAATCATAATTACCTCGCCCTACCGCACGCATTTGTTCAACAAATTTAATAATGCCACTAACACTAACAAAAACGGCTAGCGTTAAAAAAGTAGTTGAGGCGATAATACGGCCAATATAGGCATCTAAAATTCGCATTATACTTGTCCTCTACTTTCATTTTTTTCATTCTGTTTATTAGCATTACTTCGTTTAAAACGTGGTAGCTTTGCTTTGATTCTTTTGCCGCTACGTCGTTCTTTCATCAATAAAATCATACCTAAAAACAAGGCGCTAATATGTATAGGCCACAGTCCTACACTTACAGGTAATGCCTGTCGCTCTATACCTGAACGCATTGATGTTAATAATAAAAAGTAGCCTAAAAATAACATTAGCGCGGGTAGCATTTTAGCAAATTTACCTTGCCTAGGGTTGACCACGCTTAACGGCACAGCAATAAAAATCAATATAATACAAGCCAGAGGAAAGGCAATGCGCCATTGAATAGTCGCGCCATATTCGGCGACTAATTTATCTTCTGTTGGCGAAAATAGATCTTGGGTAGGTAATGCACTAAGTTTCCGGTGTTTTTGTTCTATTTCTTGATCTTGAATTTGAATATAATACCGGTCAAAAGCAACCGATTGAAATTCACCGTTACTAGCATCACTGTGATAACGGGTACCATCCGATAACACTAAACGTTGAGAGCCTGACTCTTCTTCAATCACTTGGCCTTGCTTGGCATAAACTAAACTGGCATTAATAACACTTTCTTCGCTATGATTATCATCCGGTAATTGCGCAACAAAAACTTTATCAAAGCTATTATCCTCACGATTTTTATCATGAATAAAAATGACGGCTTTTTTATTGCCTGTTTTTTGAAAACGCCCTGCCACTAATGAACTTAGGCCTGAATCAGCGGCTAATTCGTCTTTTACTTGATATTGATATTCCGATGCCATTGGGGCTAAATACAAGGTAAAAATACCGGTAAAAATAGCGGTAATAAATGCTAAAACTAGCGTTACACGCACGACATACCACTCACTCACGCCACAGGCATGTAGTACAGTCATTTCATTATCGGCATATATTCTCCCATAAGCTAACAGTACTCCTAAAAACAGGCTTAATGGCAACATCATGCCGGCTAAATCCGGAATTTTTAGCGCAATGAAAATCATCACCATTTGACCGGGGATACTTCCTTCAGAAGCATCGCCAAGTACTCGAACAAACTTTTGACTGATAAAAATAGTCATTAACACAAAAAATACTGCAAGTTGTGTTTTAGCTACTTCTTTTAATAAATAACGAAAGATGATCACAAAAAGATCCCATAAAAACTGTGTTTTTTTCTGACATTACAGCAAATATTCAGTAGACTTGCCGTTTTAGTACGTAAACTATATAGTCAGTGAATAAGCTATCTTGATTGAAGCGGCTATAATTATAGCCTTTAGCGATATCAATTGAATAGGCAAAAGTGCTATTTTTTACTTATTTTAGCAAGTTATAGTAAATGAATAGCTAAGAAAAAACTAAATTATTATGCAAGAGGAGAACTCATGGAGTTCAGTATAAAAAGCGGTAGCCCCGAAAAACAACGCAGCGCCTGTATTGTTGTTGGTGTATTTGAACCACGCCGTCTTAGTGCAACAGCAGAGCAGCTTGATGAAATTAGTGAAGGCTACATCAGTAATCTTTTGCGTAAAGGTGATTTAGAAGGTAAATCAGGACAGATGTTATTATTACATCATGTGCCTAATATTCTTAGTGAGCGTGTTTTATTAGTCGGTTGTGGTAAAGAGCGTGAATTAGATGAGCGCCAATATCGTCAAATTATCAATAAAACCATTAATACCCTCAATGAAACCGGCTCAATGGAAGCGGTATGCTTTTTATCTGAATTACATGTTAAAGGCCGTGATACTTATTGGAAAGTTCGCCAAGCAGTCGAAGCAACTCAAGATGGATTGTATAGCTTTAACAGCTTAAAAACGCATAAAGAAGAACCACGTAGACCATTGCGTAAGATTGTTTTCAATGTACCAACACGTCGTGAACTTCCTATTGGTGAACGTGCAATTAACCATGCATTGGCCATTTCAAAAGGTATAACTACCTGTAAGAATGTCGCGAACATGCCACCAAACATTTGTAATCCTGCTTACCTAGCTGAACAAGCTAAAAGTCTTGATAATGACTATGAAAACGTCACAACCACTATCGTGGATGAGCAAGAAATGGAAGCATTGGGCATGGGCTCTTATTTAGCTGTTGGTCGTGGCTCGGTTAACGAATCACTGATGAGCATCATTACTTATAATGGTATTGATGATGACTCTAAACCACTTGTGTTAGTGGGTAAAGGGCTTACATTTGACAGTGGTGGTATTTCATTGAAACCCGGCGCTGGCATGGATGAGATGAAATACGACATGGGTGGCGCTGCTGGCGTTTTAGGTGCTATGCATGCGTTAGCTGAATTAAATTTACCTATTAAAGTTATTGGTATTTTAGCTGGCTGTGAAAATATGCCAAGCAGCAACGCTTATCGCCCAGGTGACATTTTAACAACGATGTCAGGACAAACAGTCGAAGTGTTAAACACCGATGCTGAAGGTCGTTTAGTATTATGTGACGCATTAACCTATGTTGAACGTTTCGATCCAGAAGCCGTTATTGACGTTGCTACCTTAACAGGCGCTTGTGTCGTCGCGTTGGGTAAACATGCTACTGGTTTATTAAGCTCACATAATCCACTAGCTCATGAGCTATTGAATGCGTCAGAGCAAAGTGGTGATAGAGCATGGCGCTTGCCTTTATGGGATGATTACCAAGAACAACTTGAAAGCCCATTTGCTGATATGGCAAACATAGGCGGCAAAGGAGCCGGCACTATTACGGCTGCTTGTTTCTTGGCTCGTTTCACTAAAAAATATAATTGGGCGCATTTAGATATTGCTGGCACTGCATGGCGTAGTGGCGGTAAAGATAAAGGCTCAACAGGTCGCCCTGTTAGTATGTTAACGCAATTCTTGCTTAACAAAGCTGGACAAGAACAAGGCGAATAGTTCGAGTGTCAAATTTCGAGTTATAAGCTTTAAGTAAAGAAGAAGAGATAAATAGCAATGCAAACACAGGTAATGTTTTATTTACTTCCTAATACAGATAAAGCCGATGCTAGCGATATTAACGCTAGCTCGGCTCTTTATCATGCCTGTTTGCAAGCGAGCTATTTTTACCGCCAAAATAAACGGGTATTTATTTATACCCAAGATCAAAAATCTGCGGAACAAATAGATGAAATGTTATGGGCATTTGACAGTGATAGTTTTGTACCCCACAACTTATCTGGCGAAGGCCCTAAACAAGGGGCAGCAGTAGAAATTAGCCACCAAGCACCACGTGGTCGTCGCCCAGTTTTAATCAACTTAACTAATACTGTGCCCAATTTTGCCAGTCAGTTTCAATTTATAGTTGATTTTGTACCCAGTGACGAAACATTGAAACAGCTAGCCCGAGAACGATTTAAAGCGTGTCGTCAACAAGGTTTTCAAGTTGACAACCAAGCAGTATCTATACCCGCTCCACCTGAAAGTGCATAATTCAGGTGAAGCGGGTATAAATCAAAATAATATAGGCCGTACTTTTAGTCTGACCTATTTAAGACAACCTATTAAGTGCGACATAAAATAAAATAGCGCGATATTAAGTTTCAGCCCGCGTATTTTTATTCAAGAAGCGACCTACAATTTACCACTTTTATTTCGAGAGCATGATGGAAAAAACATTCAACCCAACCGACATTGAACAATCTTTATATACTAGCTGGGAAGAGCAAGGTTACTTTAGCCCTACAGGTGAAGGCGACAGCTATAGTATTGCTATTCCACCACCCAATGTCACCGGCTCGTTGCACATGGGACATGCTTTTCAACAAACCATCATGGATACCTTAATTCGCTATCAGCGCATGCAAGGTAAAAACACCTTATGGCAAACTGGTTGCGATCACGCAGGTATTGCCACACAGATGGTGGTTGAGCGTAAGATTGCCGCTGAAGAAGATAAAACCCGTCACGATTACGGACGTGAAGGCTTTATTGATAAAATTTGGCAGTGGAAAGAAGAATCTGGCGGCACTATCGGCACACAAATGCGCCGCTTAGGTAACTCTATTGATTGGACTCGTGAACGCTTCACCATGGATGAAGGCATGTCTGAAGCCGTACAAGAAGTTTTTGTCCGCTTGTTTGAAGATGACTTAATTTATCGTGGTAAACGTTTAGTTAACTGGGATCCTAAATTCCATACGGCTATTTCTGATTTAGAAGTTGAAAATAAAGATAAAAAAGGCCATATGTGGCACTTACGTTATCCACTAGCGGATGGCGCAACAACAGCCGAAGGCCTTGATTATTTGGTTGTTGCCACTACTCGCCCTGAAACAGTGTTAGGTGATACCGCCGTTGCGGTTAATCCAGAAGATCCTCGTTATAAAGATTTAATTGGCAAGCAGGTATTATTGCCGTTAGTTAATCGTTTAATTCCTATTATTGGCGATGATCATGCCGATATGGAAAAAGGCACGGGTTGTGTAAAAATAACCCCTGGCCATGACTTTAACGATAATGAAGTGGGTAAACGTCATGCGCTGCCACAAATAAATATTTTAGATAAAGATGCCGCTATTCTCGCTAGTGCTGAAGTTTACGATACCAAAGGCGAAATTTGTGATGCCTATAGTGCTGAACTACCAAGCGAATTCGCTGGGTTGGACCGATTTGTTGCCCGCAAAGCAATTGTTGCTAAGTTTGATGAATTAGGTTTATTGGTTGAAGTGAAAGACCATGATTTAGTTGCGCCCTATGGTGATAGATCTGGTGTGATCATTGAGCCATTATTGACTGACCAATGGTATGTACGTGTTGAAAAACTGGTAGGCCCTGCCATCGAAGCGGTTAAAGACGGTCAAATTGAATTTGTACCCAAGCAATACGAAAATATGTACTTTGCTTGGATGAACAATATTCAAGATTGGTGTATTTCACGTCAATTATGGTGGGGACATCGTATTCCAGCTTGGTATGACGAAAGCGGTAAAGTGTATGTGGGTCGTACCGAAGAAGAAGTGCGAGCCAATAACGTTATCGCCAGTGACATGATGCTGCGTCAAGACGATGATGTACTTGATACCTGGTTCTCTTCAGCACTTTGGACTTTCTCCACGCTAGGTTGGCCAAAAGAAACTGAAGACTTAAAAACATTTCATCCTACTGATGTATTAGTTACCGGTTTTGATATTATTTTCTTCTGGGTTGCGCGTATGATCATGATGACCATGCACTTTAACAAAGACGAAGAGGGCAAGGCACAAATACCGTTCAAAAAAATCTATATGACTGGTCTTATTCGTGATGAGAATGGCGATAAAATGAGTAAATCTAAAGGCAATGTTATTGATCCTTTAGACATGATTGACGGTATTTCTTTAGACGATTTATTAGTGAAACGTACTGGCAACATGATGCAGCCAAAACTTGCTAAGAAAATTGAAAAGCTAACCAAGAAAGAATTTCCAAATGGCATTGAAGCCCATGGTACTGACGCACTACGATTTACCTTAACGTCAGTTGCCACCACAGGTCGTGATATTAGTTGGGACATGAAACGCCTTGAGGGTTACCGTAATTTTACCAATAAATTATGGAATGCTAGTCGTTATGTCTTAATGAACACTGAAGAGTTTGATTGTGGCAGCTCTTCACCTGATGGGAAGACTGGCGAAATGGAGTTCTCATTGGCCGATCGTTGGATCATTGGTCAGTTGGAACAAACAGTGAAAACGGTACATGAAGCGTTTGATACCTTTCGTTTTGATCTTGCTTCACAAGCCTTGTACGAATTCACTTGGAACCAGTTCTGTGATTGGTACTTAGAGCTAACTAAACCGGTATTATTTCCGAGGGATCAAGAGCAGGTAAATGAAGCTCAGCAACGTGGCACACGTCATACCTTAGTTAATGTATTAGAAGGTTTATTACGCTTAATGCATCCTATTATGCCTTTTATCACTGAAACTATTTGGCAACGTGTACAGCCATTAAGTGATTTTAGCAAAAATGGCGATTCGATTATGATACAAGCATTTCCGCAGTTTAATGCCAATAAATGTGATCAACAAGCGATTGGTGATTTAGAATGGGTTAAACAGTTTATTGTTGCCATTCGTAATATTCGTGGTGAAATGGACATATCACCAAGTAAGTTATTACCGGTATTACTTAAGAACGTTAATGCAATTGATCAACGCCGTTTAGATGAAAACGAGCAGTTCTTAAGCTCATTAGCTAAATTAGAAAGTATTTCTGTGCTCAGTGAAAATGAGCAAGGGCCTGCTTGTGCGTCGGCTATTGTCGGTGACTTATCAGTATTAATTCCTATGGCAGGGGTTATTGATAAAGACGCTGAGTTAGCTCGCTTAGACAAAGCTATCGATAAACTTGAAAAAGATGCAGCTAGAACGCGTGGTAAATTAAGCAACGAAAACTTTGTTAGTAAAGCCCCAGCTTCCGTTATTGAAAAAGAAAAAGCCAAACTAAACGAAGCTGAATCAGCCCTAACGAAAATGTTAGAGCAAAAACAGCAAATAGCAGCGCTATAAAAGTAAGTTCATTTGATATAAAGCCCACATAAGTTATGACTTATGTGGGCTTTTCTTTATTTATATTCCAAATTTTTATCTATTCACCTATCGTCACCCTCAAAATATTTACATCGAGGGTTAGTGTTATAATTAACCAAGATTCCCGATGAGAGACTACGGGAATGACGTACCTCTCAGAGGTAACTGAATAGATCACCCAAATTTTTTACTAATATTCGAAACTTTTTTAAAAAAAATTGAACTATTTGTGCTTTTCATAAAGCATCTTAAAAATATCTATGTTATTATGCCCCCGCGTTGAGTTTTTGTGTTGCAGATGAAGGTTGATACTAACTTTTGTTTTAGATTTATCAGATAGCTATATTTGGATATTTTTAACAAACGGATTTAGGCAATGCAAACTAGTTGTTTGTTCCAAATACGCTTTGTTACGAATATGGTTTGTTTCCTTCCTCTTCCTGTACTACTTGGTAGAGGGCATTTACTCGGGTAAAAACGGCGTTAATTCTTATGGATTAATTCTTTTAAGAAACGCTACATTAATATTATTTTTAGAAAATACGGGAAAATGTACATATGTCTGATTCAGTTACTGGTAAAGTTAAATTCTTCAACGAAACTAAAGGTTTCGGTTTTATAGAACAAGAAAGTGGTCCTGACGTGTTTGTTCACTTCAGCGCTATCACAGGAGACGGTTTCCGTACTCTTACTGACGGTCAAGCAGTATCGTTCAGTGTTAAACAAGGTCAAAAAGGCCCTGAAGCTGAGAACGTTGTAGCTCTTTAATTAGAACTAACTTTCTACTTTATTATTTTCTAACCTTTTTTAAAGAATAAGAATAGATAATAAAGAAAGCAAAAAAAGCGAAGTATTAACATATGTTAATCTTCGCTTTTTTATTGCCTAAAATTCAAGTTATTTGGATAATAATTAATATCATTAAAAAGATAAATGGCATCTATGCCCGCTCCACTTGGGTAAGTCGAGTGTCAGGTCAAACCGTTCACCCTGATCGTCTCCGTGGGCCTGAGCAGCAGCCCTTCGACAGGCTCAGGATAATCGGATAAAACTAAGTTTTATTAAGCTTTGTTAAGTCACTCGTTCGCCACAAATAAAAGAGCGTAGGTAAAACTAATAAAGTTAAAATTATCGCACTCAGCATACCCCCAACCATAGGCGCTGCAATACGACTCATCACTTCACTGCCTGTACCTGTACCATATAATATAGGTAATAAACCAACAACAATAGCAGCAGCCGTCATCATAACTGGCCTAACGCGTTTACCTGCACCTTCTATTACCACATCAAATATAGATGATTTATCAACGGGAATGCCTTGCGCTTTATGCTCTGCTAGCATTGCTTGATATGCCTGATTTAGATAAACCAACATGATCACTCCAATTTCAACGGCAACGCCTGCCAACGCAATAAAACCAACACCCACGGCAACCGAAAAATTAAATCCCTCAAGATACATCAACCAAATACTACCCACCATAGCCAAAGGTAATGTGCCCATAATCATCGCCACTTCAATCATATTTCTAAAATTCAAATACAGTAATACAATAATAATGGCTAAGGTTAATGGCACCACATAAGTTAGTTTTTCTTTTGCTCGTTCCATGTATTCATACTGTCCAGCCCATGCAATAGAATAACCTACGGGTAAAACCAACTGATCGCGTAATATTTTTTGAGCATTCTCGACATAATGTCCAATGTCAGTCTCATTAGTAATATCAATGAAAGACCAACCATTTAAACGCGCATTTTCTGATTTTATGCCCGGTGGCCCATCTTCGATAAAAATATTAGCCACATCACCTAACGGAATACGTTGACCATTTGGCGTAATAATTGGTAATAAAGCCAGCTGCTCAGGCGAATTACGGTAATCTTGTGGATAACGTATATTCACCGGATAACGCTCTAAACCTTCAACAGTTTGAGTTACATTCATGCCGCCGATAGCCGTAGCGATCACTTGTTGAATATCACTAATATTTAAGCCAAAACGCGCTGCTTTTGCTCGTTGAATATCAATTTTAATATAACGACCACCGGCCACTCGCTCAGAATAAACCGAAGCAGTGCCCGGTACATCGGCCAAAATCGTTTCAATCTGTTGGCCAATTTGTTGAATCTCAGTTAAAGAAGGTCCTGAAATTTTAATGCCCACAGGGGTTTTAATCCCAGTAGCTAACATATCAATACGAGTTTTAATGGGCATTACCCAAGCATTAGTAACACCAGGAAGTTTAACTAAGGCGTCTAACTCTTGCTTTAAGCTTTCTGTCGTCACACCTTCTCGCCATTGATCTTTAGGCTTTAACCGAATAAAGCTTTCGATCATAGTTAATGGCGCTGGATCAGTTGCCGTTTCGGCGCGTCCTACTTTACCTAACACTGACTCTACTTCAGGTACGGTATAAATTAATTTATCCGTTTGTTGTAATAGCTGCCTTGCTTGACCAATAGAAATACCCGGATACGTCGTTGGCATATACATTAAGTCACCTTCATCAAGAGGCGGTATAAACTCACTGCCTATTTTATCTAACGGATAAAGACCCACTCCTATCATCATTAATGCCGCAAGCAATGTACTTTTTGGGTAATGTAATACGGTTTTTAGCGCGGGTAAATAAATGGCACTAAGCAAACGGTTAACAGGATTTTTATGTTCAGGAAGGATTTTTCCACGAATAAAGTAGCCCATTAATACCGGTACTAAAGTAATAGCCAGTGCTGCTGATGCTGCCATTGCATAAGTTTTAGTGAACGCTAGTGGCGAGAACATTCGCCCCTCTTGTGCCTCAAGGGTAAAAACGGGCACAAAACTGACGGTGATAATAAGTAAGCTAAAAAATAATGCAGGCCCTACTTCGGTGGCTGAATCAATGACGACTTGCCATCGATTTTCATTGGTTAAGGTCTCTCCTTTTGCGGTTAACTTTTCCATATGTTTGTGCATATTTTCAATCATTACAATTGCACCATCTATCATCGCGCCAATGGCGATGGCAATGCCGCCAAGCGACATAATATTGGCATTTAATCCTTGGGCATGCATTACAATAAAAGCGGTTAAAATGCCAACAGGCAAACTAATAATAGCAACTAAAGATGAACGAACATGAAATAAAAATAGTACGCAAACTAAGGCGACAACACCAAACTCTTCCAATAATTTATAACTCAGATTGTTTACAGCCCGCTCGATTAAAGCCGATCTATCGTAAACAGTGATAATTTCTACCCCTTCAGGTAAACCTTGTTTCAACTGCTCAAGTCTTTCTTTCACTTTAATAATAACTTGCTGCGCATTTTCACCAAAACGCATCACCACAATGCCGCCGACAGTTTCACCTTCACCATTTAACTCAGCAATGCCACGGCGCATTTGTGGGCCTATAACAATATCGGCAACATCTTTTAATAACAGTGGCGTGCCATTTTTATTCACCCCTAATGGAATATTTTCTAAGTCTTCAGAATTTTTAATGTATCCAGTAGCGCGAACCATGTATTCCGCTTCAGCCATTTCAACAACAGACGCACCAATTTCTTGATTACCTTGCTTTATTGCTTTTTGAATTAACGATAATGGAATGCCAAATGCACGTAACTTGTCAGGATTAACCTGTACTTGATACTGCTTAACCATACCGCCAAGCGCACTTACCTCACTCACGCCAGCAACGGTCTGCAATTCATACTTCAAAAACCAGTCTTGAATGCTGCGTAACTGGCTAATATCATGTTTACCCGTTCGATCAACTAAAGCATACAGGTAAACCCAGCCAACACCCGTCGCATCAGGACCTAATTGTGGTTTTGCCGAGCTGGGTAAATTAGGGGCAACTTGGCTTAAATATTCTAATACGCGCGATCTAGCCCAATAAAGGTCGGTGTCTTCATCAAAAATCACGTACACATAAGAGTCACCAAAAAATGAAAAACCACGCACTGTCGTTGCACCTGGTACCGATAACATCGCCGTAGTTAATGGGTAAGTTACCTGATCTTCAACCACCTGCGGTGCTTGTCCTGGATAACTGGTTTTAATAATAACTTGTACATCAGATAAATCAGGTAACGCATCTACTGGGGTGTTTTTAACTGAATAGAGACCTACACCTACAAGAATAAATGTTGCCAATAAGACAAAAAATCGGTTATGTACTGACCAACGAATAATTGCTGAAATCATGGCTTACTCCTGCAACTTAGGTTCAGTGATACTAAGCTTAGTAATAACAAAATCATCAACTAAAAAATCTAACGTTGCCGCAGGTCGTTGCCATTTATCAATAGCTGCCCGTGAGATATTAACCATACGGTGATCCTTCATTACTGAATTAATCGTTCCATTAGTGGTTGCTGATATCACATCACTGGTTGGTGACATGTCCATCACAGTTTCATTGAACTCTTTAGAAGCTGTATTGCCAGAAGCGTGATCTATGGAAGCATCATCTGTTAACGCATGATTCATACGAATAAAATCAGATGATTTGCTCGACTCTGAATCTAATAAAAATTGTGCCGAACTAACCACTTCTTCCCCTTCGATTAAGCCCGATAATATTTCTACTGAATCACTATCAAAACGACCAACGGTTACCTCTATCGACTTAAAGCTACCACCACCAAGCGCTAAAACAACTCTATTTTTATTTCCTGTACGAATTAATGCTTCTCTGGGGATCAGTAATGCTTGTGCATTATTGCTGGTATGAATAGCCACTTGCGCAAACATATTAGGTTTAAATTCACCTGATTTATTATCAACGCGTACACGCACTTTTACCGTTCGAGTTTTAGCATCTAAGGTGGGATAAATAAAGTCGATTTTACCGCTAAATTCTTTACCGGGTAAATAATCTAAGATCATCGTAACCTTTGTGCCAACATACACTTGCGCCGCTTGTCGCTCAAATACCTCAGCCTCAAGCCAAACTTCTGATAAGTCACCAATAGACATTAACGTCGCGCCAGGTTTAACATAAAAACCACTGCGTATATTTAATTTTTCTATCACCCCTTTTTGCGGTGCATAAAAAGTAATACTTTGCTGTACTTTACGTGATTTTTTCAACTGTGCTATTACTTGCCTAGGAAGCTGTAATGCGACTAAGCGATTTTCTGCTGCTTTAATCAAACGTTCATTTTTTCGCTCTAAGGCCAGTAATAACTCTTCTTGTGCATTCACTAATGCGGGCGAATAAATATCATAAAGCGGTTGGTTTTTTATCACCTCTGAGCCTACACTTGTGACATAAAGTTTTTCAATCCATCCGTCAACACGAGGATGAATATGTACTAACTTATCCTCATCGTAAGTCACATAGCCTACTGTATCTATTTGGTTATGAAGACTTTTATATTCAGCATTAACAGTACGCACGCCTAAATTATTAATAACATCAGGAGAAATACGTATTGTACCTGGGCCTTCATCTACCCCTTCACTAGCGTCAGCATAAACAGGAACAAGATCCATACCCATTGGCGACTTACCCGGTTTATCTTTTTTGAAATTAGCATCCATTGGTGCAACCCAATATATTGGTTTTTTTTCAGTTTTCTCTACTGGTTTTTCATTGTTTACTAAACTTTCAGCTGTCAATAAATACCCGATAGCACTCAAAGAAAGACCAATTATGATACCTAAAAAAAGGTTTTTATTTTTTGAACTCATTATTTCTCTCCAGTTTGCTGACTAACAACAGAACCAACAAATAGGTAATTAATTTCTAATGTTATTTTTTGTTTTTGAACATTAATCGCTAAAAAATCTATTTCTGCGTTAAGCTCAGCAATACGTGCTCTAACCACTTCAGAAAAATCGCCATCATCATTGGTATAAGCCGTTAAAGAGGCTTCAGCTTGATTGTGTATTTGCGGTAATAGTTTTTCTTCATACAAGGTTTTTCGTTCGGTTAAGCGTAATAATCGCCCCTTTGCACTAGCAAAAGTAGACATTAACTTTCTTAGCAATAATAATTTTTCTGTTTTAATCGCTTCAGTTGTTGAAATGGCTGACTTTACTTCATTATCTTGACGATTTTTGGTAAACAAAGGCACATCAAAAGTCACACCCAATGAAAAAAAATCGGCTCGACTATTGCCCATAGCAGTATCACCACGATAGCCATAACTAGCATTAACGCCCCATTGTGGTTGATATTTTTGTTCAGCCAGTTCAATGCCTGTTTTAGTTGCGGCAATTTTCTTATCAACATTTTTAATTGAAGGGTGTAAAGATAATAAAGTGGCTAGTTTTTCTGGCGATAGCCATCTTTCGCTGTAAACACTAGCATGATTAATAAGGTCGACTTGTGGTAATTGCTTACTTACATTGAACGGTAAAATAGTCGATATGCTACTATCTGATTGGCCCTGTTGAGGGTTTTGCGTAAAGTTTGTTAGCCATTGCCCCAACATTCCTTGATAGCGATCATTTTGTTGCTGTAACTGGTTTAGTTTATCTTCTAACCGAGTCAATTCTAATTGTGCTCGCACAATATCTTGTTGACGCGTTTTACCTAAAGCATTGCTATAGCTAGCTTCAGCTACCTCAGCCAATTGTTCAAATAAACTACGATTCTTCTCAATTAGGGTAATACTTTGTTGAACACGGTATAAATCAAGCCATAAACTACCGACAGTAACGGCAACTTTATTTATCCGGTCTTGGCGCTGAAATGGCTGCTGCTGCGACTGCAATTTAAGTTGCTGATTTTTAATACTCAAGCTATCACCACGGGAAAACATTTGCGAAACACCCACTTTAAATTGCGTCATACCTTCTTGAGAAAAGTCAAAACCGTCTGTCGGTAAATTAGCAAAAGCCACTGAAACTTTGGGATCTGGCAGTGTATTCGCAGCATAACTTAATAGGGTTAAAGATTGCTGCCTGTGCATACTCCCCTTAAGCCAAGGATCATTTTTTTGTGCTACTTGAATTGCTTTTTTAAAGGTTAATATCTGCTCTGCTGCATGGTTATGGTGAAGTGGCATAGTTAATTTGGCCACCTACTTAGAGGTGTTATTATACACCACATTAAACTTAGGTGACAAAATGACAACATTAAAAAGACCAACATATTCAGCCGAATTTAAGCTTGAAGCAGCACAGTTAGTTGTTGATGGTGATCACACTGTAAAAGAAGCTGCTGAGTCCATGAATGTCAGTAAATCTGCGATGGATAAATGGGTTAGGCAATTAAAACAAGAACGTGCTGGTGGTAATGACCATGCTACTGCTCTATGGCCAGATAAGATAAAAATCAAAGAGTTAGAGAAGCGAATTAAACGTATCGAATTGGAAAAAGATATATTAAAAAAGGCTACCGCTCTCTTGATGTCGGACTCGATTCACAGTTTAAAATAGTCGAGAACCTTCAAGAGAGCTACGATGTATCAGTTGTTTGCTCTGTATTTGATATACACCGCAGTAGCTTCAGGTACTGGCATAGTAGAGACAAGAAATCTTGCCCTAAGCAGGTTAAAGCTGAAGTGATGGTTAAAGCCATATTTACTGAGTCAGGAGGCTCTGCTGGTGCGAGAACCCTTGCGACGATAGCAACAACACGAGAAGTACCATTAAGTCGTTACCGTGCCAGTAAAATCATGGTTAAGTTTGATTTAAAGAGTTGTCAGCAACCAAAACATGCTTATAAACGCGGTGGGAAGGAACATTTAGATATCCCTAACCATCTTAATAGGGAGTTTGCTGTAGCGTCACCAAATGAAGTCTGGTGCGGTGACGTGACCTATATATGGCAAGGAAACCGCTGGTGTTATCTTGCTGTTGTAATGGACTTATTTTCTCGTAAAGTCATCGGGTGGGCAATGTCCCAATCACCTGATACAGCATTAACAGCCAAGGCATTATCAATGGCATTTGAATCGCGTGGCAGACCTAAATGTGTGATGTTTCACTCTGATCAAGGCTGTCATTATACCAGTAAAAAATACCGTCAATTATTATGGCGGTATCAAATAAAACAAAGTATGAGTCGTCGTGGTAATTGCTGGGATAATGCGCCAATGGAACGATTTTTTAGAAGCTTTAAATCAGAATGGATGCCAACTGTGGGCTATAAATCTTTTAATGAAGCTAAAACCGCTGTAGTTAATTACATTACTGGATATTACAGTAAAGTCAGGCCTCACCGTTATAATGGTGAGTTAACACCGAATGAGTCTGAACGAAGATATTGGAAAACTTACAAACACGTGGCCAATATTACTTGACCACTTCATGGCTAGCCATAAACGTCGCTAAAAAAGTGCTCAGCACCGCAAGGCGGGTAACTGATATATTAGGTTTTTTCATACTTCTTCTCTTTATAGCAATCAAATTAACTAAGTGGTCTATTTAAACCATTAATTAACCTCATTGGTATTACTTCTGTAAATGCGGAGAATTATTCATTTTATGCTGAGTACAACATAACCGACCCTCTTGTATAGAGAGTTGTATAAAGAATTTTTAGACACAACTGTGCCTTGAAGTTACGAAACAGGTGGGCGATATAAAGACGTATTTATTTGTGATTGATGTATTAAAGGTAACTGAACTATTTTTTGCTCGGCAATAATAACAGTATTAAAGCGTGTATCAATTAGGAAAGAAAGGCTTATACAGCCACTCATTGGGCATTTGCACTGCTCTTGGCAGCAATCCATCACAGTGCTTTGGCTGCTATCAGTATCTAACTCACTACTTACTAACATCAGGCTAGCATCAGGCTAGCATGACTTGCAGTATAGACTATATTATCATGATCCATCACAGACAGTTCCATCGCCATTTCATGAGTACAAGACATAGTTACGCTCGCTAATGCTTGACCAAAAAAGGCCACTAACATCAGTGCAATAATAATTATCTTGGTTTTAGTATTTCTCACCTAATCTCACTCTGTAGAACTTGCAATAGTTTTACGATTACAAAAACGTAACATCCCCAAAACTAGACCATGTAATTCTATTATTAATTTCAAAAAAAATCTAGTTTTGATGATTTTTACTTATTAATACATTAATACATTAGTCTATTTATTCAGCTTTATTAAGAATACTCTATTGAATATATCAACTGTTTAGATAATACTCTATGCGTAAAATATAATAATATAATAATATTTTTAAGGATGATAAATGAAATTCAATAAAACGTTAATCGCACTCGCACTCGCTTCAACCCTCAGTGCATGTGGATCAGATAATTCTAATTCAACCGTTACCCCTGACACAGTTACTCCTCCTGTGACAGCCGCTCCTGTAGAAACGACTGTAGCAGGTCAAGCTGTTAAAGGGGTATTAGCCAATGCCAAGGTTACTGTTTACAAATTTGATGAGGCTGGCGAACCTGTTGCATTAGATCCCGAAACAGAATTAAAAGATGGTGAGATTATTACTGACGGTTTAGGTAACTATTCTTTCGTCGTGCTGGATTATGAAGGGCCTATCAAGATTGAGTTATCACCCAGTACCGATCCTGCTAATCCTACTACTATGATTTGTGATGCTCCTGCAGGCTGTGGTGATACGGCCTTTGGCGTTCCTATTGATTTAACCGCTGTAGATCCAGGCTTTAAACTTGCAGCAATTTCAGTTGTGGGTAGTGACAGTGCAGGCGAAGTTGAAATCAATGTTTCAGCACTAACTCATTTAGCAGCAGAGTTAATTGAAGCCCATGATGGTGCTGTTACTGTTGAATCGGTAGCTGAACAATCAATAAAAATAGCAAGCGCCTTTGGTATTGAAGGTGATATTACGCAATTAAAAGCTACTGTTACCACTGACGCCAGTGCTGTTGCAGGTGAAGACAATGAAGCTGAACTAAGGCTTGGTCTGATCAATGCCGGTATTATGGCGGCGTTGTTCTCTGGTGAAACAGATGATGAGAATGTGCTATCGACTAAACTTGCTGAAGTTGCTGCCAATCTGATTGAACATAATGGTGCTTTGTTAGTTCATCAAGACGAAACAACTGTCGCTTTTGAATTAGCCATTAGCGATGTGTTAGAAGGTGCTGCTGCTGCCGCATCAAAAGCGAGTGATGAAATATCTGCTGATGAAACCTTAACGTCAATTATTGATGTTACACAAGAAAAAACGAACTTAGCAAACGAGCAAGCCTACCAAGAGGGCAATGTTGGCGCTAATGGCCTAAGTGAAGTTGTCGTTGAGAAACTCACCGAGGGTGACGCCGTAGCTAAAGCTAAAGCGATGGTTGAGGATGTACGCTTATTCACTCATTTATTCGACAGTACGTCTACTGAAGGTGCAGGTATTTCAGGTCAAGGTAATCAATATTTAGCCTTAATGGATGATGCGGGCGTAATGATTCAAACAGAAGCCGATAGCTTCACTTTACTCGCGCAAGTCAGTGATGTGTTAGCTGATTTAAGTATGCAGCATGATAACGGCACGTTAACACCTGAAGCTAGCACTATAGGTGTTGATATAAGCACCCTTATCGATGGTGCAACAGGGCGTATTACTTTTGTTGAGAATACCTCTACCGGCGGTATTTCATTCAATATTAATGCGACGGCAGCAGGTAGTGAAATAATTAGCTTAAATGCATCAGCTGAGTTTTCTAACGACAGTAAAAGTATTGTGTTAAGCCTCAATGGCTCAGTTGAATCAGGCGGTGCTAAATTTACCTTAAAAGACAGCAGTTTTGTACAAATTAATTTAGATAGCGTGGTATCTCGTACATCTTTAGAAGATGATACTTTTGAAGGTGAAATCATTTCTGGTGAATTAGCGCTCGACCTGATCCTTGAGCAAAAAGCAACGAATACAATGACTAATCCAATCACTTTTATCGGCATGTTGCACACTAAATTGTTACCTGTTGATGAGCATGTAATAGATGAGCGTTGGGATTGGGATGACAACAACCAACAAGGTATTATTACTTATGGACGTCCTGAAATTGACACCCTCATTTTACCTGAAATGTTAAGTTTAAGCGGAGCCTTTAGCTCACTTGATGGTGATTTAATTAGCGCGACACTGACTGTTAATATCAATAATTTAGAAGGTTATGATGCACCAGAATTTAAATATATTGGTAAAGAAGTTGCCAGTATACTTAATATTACACATACAGATAATGTTATTGTGTTAACTGAGGCTGATAGTGTTTCTGATACACAGCAGTATACAATTACTCATAGTTTCACCGCAGGTGAACAAGAAGGTAATTGGACAGGTTCAAGATCGGCTGTATCTAAAAACCCTGAGTTATACTGGGGCGGGACTGGTTATGAACAACAACATTTTAGCCGCCGCTCTAATGCAAACTCTCTTGATGAAATAATTAGCTATACTGCAGCTCATGTTATTGATAGAGATGAAAATAATTTCTATGCTAAATCAATTCGCATTACTCCAGTTGATCAAAACGATGATAGCATTATAGATGGTTATCAATTTGAGAAAATTGAAGCGTACCCTGATAACGGTATTGAATATGATTTTGATGGCGATGGAAATATAGAGCTTACTGCACTTGTTAATGCTGACGGTCAAATTCTAACTGCCAATGGTGCAACTCAAGTATGGGCTGAATCTATAAACTTGGGTATTTATCCATCGATTGACGATTTTATACAAGACAAACCGTGGGAATTGATAGCCCACCCACTAACATTAAATAGCACCTCTAAATATTTTGTAAGCACCTTAGGTGAGTCATACCCCCTTCTAGTTGATGATGTTGGTACGGTAACAACCTTTTTTAGTGAAGGTGAGTTAGCAAGTATTGCTGCAGGAGAGTTTACTGAACTAAATCCGGCAGCTTACCTAACTCAACCATTAGTCAAAGATGCCTTAACTATTGTAGTCAGTGACGATGCAAATACAGTAACGGCTACTGTTGAAGGTGCTTTTATTGCGACCCAAACTTTTTCTGGCGGCAATGGTAGTGACCTTACCTATAGCTCACAATATATAGAAGGTCATGATTCAAACACTACATTAATTTGGTCTCAAGTTAATTCTGATAACGGTTTAGATATTTCTGAAGTCACTGTTAGCACAATGGTACAAGAGTCTTGGGGCACCTTTGCTATGCGACTTAAATTTGTACCTGTTGATGAACAGCTTGAGGGAGAAGATGGCTTTGGTATTGCTGATAGAATTGAGGTCCACTATATCGATGGCAATAATTTCAATGATGATGGAGACCTAATAGATGGCAATGGTGTCGTTAGTTTTGACGATAATATCTGGAGGACTATTGACTCTTATGATAATTTTAACTGGACGACTAAATCATGGGGTACGAATGGCTGGAACCCATTACCATTTAACCCGTTAACAGTTGAAAATGCTTTAGATGTTTATAGTGCTTTCTTGTTGAAAGATGCTGACTTTCGTGGTGCAAACTTCGTTGAAGGCATAGGTCAAGTTGAAATAGATCTAGACGAGGAGTTACTCGATAGCATTACGGCTGGTAGCACTACGATGTTTGATGGCATCAACATCTCAGCTGATTCTAATGATTCACTAGAAGACGAAGATACCTTCCTTGATATTAATGCTGCCTTGACGTTAGAAGCTATCTTGGGTGACTATCAAGTTAAGTTACAACTTTCAGGTGAACGTACAGCCATAGAGAATGGCACGTTTAACCTTAATATGAGCTACCGCTTACCTGGTGCAGACACGCAGCGTTCATTTACTGCACACTACAACACTGAAATGGAAGGTCGTCTAACGGCTAATAATACCGACGGTGTAGTATTAGTAATGAATGACGCAGATGAGGAGGCAACAGGTACTCAAGTGCTTGGACAAATACTTGTTGGCCCAACAGCAATAGTCGCCGCAACTATTCAAAAGAGAGAGAATGGCTTAATTGTCGTTGTTTATAGTGACATTGATGGTGATGGCATCCACGACGAAGAAAGTTTATAACTTTTGCTTTGTTATTAACTACTAAACAGTAGTAATTTAGGTTAAATTAAAATGCCAGTCAGCAATGATTGGCATTTTTTATTTGCTAACTGATGAATATTTTCTTTCAATAAGGGGGATTAGTGAAGACTAACTTACTTTGTATTTTTACATTAACTTTTTTATTTAGCATCATTTGGCCAAATAAAACTTACGCTAACGATAAAGATGACAATAGGCAGCTCAACAATAATGTTTCCACTTACATATCAAGCGAATCATTTAGTAATATTTTACCGATAAAACAACTAATTAAAGATGATTGGCGGCAAGCCCCCGCAGCAGGTTCAAGTATTGGCTTTACTCAAAATGAGTTAGGCGTAAAAGCTTATTGGGGCAATGTCTCTTTTAATGTTGCCCATCGTCTTGATTACTTTGTCTTTACCAATCCTGATACCGCGCAGGCTTTTTATTTAGAGCGCACCGATCAACCACTGACCACACAAGATAGCTATCAACTTGCCTTAAAATTACATCACCAACGCAGTAATGGTTTTAGGCTAGGTTATCAATGGCAGTTTAACCACTTTTCTACTGAAATTAACATTGGCTACTGGGATGTTAGCGCCACCAGAGAATCTCAAATTACTGGTGAAATTTTTGGTGAGGATAATAATAATATTACAGGCAAGGCTGAACTTACCGAATATTATAGTGATAAAAATTTCTTAAAACGATTAAATAATAAAAATTGGGAAACCGATGGTTATGGCGTAACTGTCGATATTGCCATGGCCTGGCAAGTTACTGAGCAATTGCTAGTAGATATTAATATTAAAGATTTATATTCGAATTTTAAACTGAAGGGTTTGGGTTATAGCCAAGGGAACGTCAATACAGAAGGTACTTTTATTAATAGTCTTGGTGGCAAAGCCTATTTACCTTTATATAAAGGAGTCGCTGGATCTAAAGAGTATCAATTTGACTTACCTGAGCAAGTCAACGTCGTTGCCCACTACCAAGCAAAAAGCTTGAATAGTGATAACTTTGCTGTGGGTTATCTTGCTCGTTATAAACGACAAGGAGAGGTTAACTTTTATTATGCGGGCGTAGAATACTTACTTGAAACGAACTCATTGACGCTAATGCTCGAATTAGAACACTTGTCACCAGAAATAAGGTATCGAAACCAGTGGCTTGATATAGTCTTTGCAACAGACAAATTTGACTTAGATAAAGCCATGCAATTTAGCTTAGGCATTGCAGTCAACTACGCTTTTTAGCCGTTATCAGTAAAAACACTACTCAATTAATTCTGAGTGTTCCGTTCCCATTATCCGTTTACCCGTTTACCCGTTTGTATTTAACGTTTGTACTGAGCCTGTCGCCCTTCGACAAGCTCAGGACGAACGGAATCATTTGGGAAGGTTTTTATTCTGCAATATACTCGACTACTTCTAAACCAAAACCAGACAGTGAATGGTATTTAGTTTGTGAGCTTAACAGTCGCATTTTACTCACACCTAAGTTAGACAAAATTTGTGAACCAACACCAACGTTACGTGAGCCAACATGACGATTGACTTCTTTCACTGTTTCACCCGCATCAACTTTCGCGTATTTTTTAACGAGATTAATCAATTCCGTAGGTGATTCATGTTTGCCTAATAAAACTAATACACCGCCTTCTTTGGCTATTTTTTCTAGTGCATTAGCCATTGGCCATTTAGCGACACTTTCACGTTCGCTAAATAATAAGTCTCTAAAAGTGTTTTCTAAATGTACGCGCACTAATGTAGGTTCATCTGACTTGATTTCACCTTTGGTTAACGCAAAGTGCGCTTGACCATCAATAGTGTCTTTAAACACAGTTAAGTCAAACTCACCAAACACTGTCGGTAATTTACATTGTGAAATACGTTGAATGGTTGTTTCTGTCGCATTTCTAAACTCAATTAAATCAGCAATAGTGCCCATTTTAATATCATGCTTTTTAGCAATAATTTCTAAATCTGGACGACGCGCCATGGTGCCATCTTCATTTAAAATTTCAACAATAACGGCCGCAGGCTCAAGACCAGCCATTCGAGCTAGATCAACACCGGCTTCAGTATGACCCGCACGATTAAGTACGCCGCCATCTTTAGCAATTAGTGGAAAGATATGTCCTGGTTGAACAATATTCAAATGCGTCGCATCTTTAGCAACGGCAGCAAGTACCGTTGTAGCTCTGTCGCCTGCAGAAATACCGGTAGTTACACCGGTTGCGGCTTCAATCGATACAGTAAAGTTAGTACTGAACTGAGCATCATTTTTGTCAACCATCAAAGGTAATTTTAAAGTTTCACAACGCTCTTGCGTCATTGGAAGGCAAATTAAACCACGACCATGAGTTGCCATAAAGTTAACTGCTTGAGGGGTTACCATTTCAGCTGCCATGATGAAATCACCTTCATTTTCTCGGTCTTCATCATCCATTAAAATAACCATTTTGCCTAAAGCAATATCGTCAATTATTTCTTGTGGTGTATGTAAATTCATTAGATTCTCTTTGATTATTTATTTGTATTTAAGCCAATTTTTCAATTAATCCACTTCGCCCTGAGCTTATCTTTCCCTATTACCCTGAGCCTGTCGCCCTTCGACTGCTTAGCGCTCAGGATGAACGGATATTATGCCCTGTTAGTCCTGAGCCTGTCGAAGGAAGGGCTACATAAAACCTGCCTTTTTTAATGAAGATTCTGTCACATTTGACTTAGGTTCCGCTTCATATCCAGTACCGTCTTTCGTTAGTAATCGTTCTAAATAACGAGCAATTAAATCAACTTCCAAGTTCACTTTAGTGCCAATTTGGTAGTGAGAAAAAACAGTTTCTTTTACAGTATGTGGTACGATAGTTAAACGGAATTTACCGTCACTTAGCGCGTTAACAGTTAAACTAGTACCGTCAATAGTTACTGAGCCTTTTTCGGCAATATAATGAGCAATATCACCCGGCATTGAAAGCCAATACTCGATACTATTACCATTATTAGTAATGGACAAAATTTCGGATACGCCATCAACATGACCAGAAACCATATGCCCACCAAAACGAGTGCTAGCTAACATCGCTTTTTCTAAATTTACCGCCATGCCAACGTCGTAACTAGCAAAACCTGTTCGATTTAAGGTTTCATTAGAAACATCAACACTGTAACTATTCTGATCGTAGTCAACTACCGTTAAACAAATACCATTGGTAGCAATTGAATCGCCAAGTTTAACATCACTCATATTAAGGTTATTTGTAGCAATCACTAAACGTGCGCCTTGCGCATTTATATTAATTGCTTTAATGGTACCAACTGCTTCAATTATTCCAGTAAACATATGAATTCTCTATTAGATTTTGTTTATTTAGATACGATTTATTTGGATAATATTATTTAGGTGTTTTTATCAATTTAGCCGTGATACGAATATCACATCCCACTAGCCGAACATCAGTAGTTTTTAACGACTTAGCTTGTGATAAAGCCATTACATTAGGCATTTCAACCAAATTTTTACCATCGCCACCCATCAACTTAGGTGCTTGATAGAGTATCAACTCATCAGCTAAATCTTGTTCAATAAACGCGCCCGCTAAATTTGCACCTGATTCAACCAACACTTCGTTTAAACCACGTTCTGCTAACGTAGTTAATAGCTTGGTTAAATTAATTTTACTTTGACCAACATTATTTTTAATGGTGGGTAGTTGCACTTGTTCTACGAAATGAGGCCACTTAGGTAAGTTTTCAAGGGGTTGCTCTTTTAAAGTTCTGATAATTAATATGGGTGAGTTAATGTTAAAAAAATCCAACTCCGGTGTTAAACGGTTTTGACTATCAATAACCACACGTAAAGGCTGGCGAATATCGCTTTCTTTATAGCGTTGCTGTAGTTCGCCTAATTCAGACCAACGGACAGTCATTTTAGCATTATCAGATAAAATAGAGTCTGCGCCTGAAATGATGGCACAACTTTCGGCCCTTAGTCGTTGTACGTCTTTTCTAGCTTCTGGCGATGTTATCCATTTACTTTCGCCATTTTTCATTGCCGTTTTGCCATCAAGGCTTGCCGCCAGTTTTATTCGAACATAAGGTAAAGCTTGCGTCATCAACTTAATAAAACCACGATTAAGTGCTTTGGCTTCATTTTCAAGTAAACCAAATTCTGCGGTAATACCTGCTTGCTCTAGCATTGCTAAACCACGACCAGAGACTTCTGGGTTAGGATCAACCATGGCAGCTACCACACGTTTTACACCCGCGTTTATTAATGCTTGGGCGCAAGGTGGCGTTCGACCAAAATGACTACAAGGCTCTAACGTAACATAGGCCGTTGCGCCTTTAATTAAAGAGTCGTTGTTAAGCCTAGCATCGGCTAGTGCATTAACCTCTGCGTGTCCTTGCCCTGCTTTTTGGTGAAAGCCTGAGCCAATAATTTGCGTTTTCTCTGCGGTATGATCTGCGGTATAACTAACTAATACACAGCCTACCCTTGGATTGGGTGAAGTCGTGTAATGGCCTTGCTTTGCTAACTTAATAGCTAACGCCATATAGTGATGATCTTGTTGGCTAAACACCTTACTTCCTTTGCCCGGTATTTTTTATCGCTTTTTTATCACTTTTTTTATCGGTGTTTTTTACTCGGTTAAGGCTTTCTTTGCCCAAGCGAGCGATTTCATCGGCAAATTCACTGATGTCTTCAAATGATAAATACACTGACGCGAAACGTAAATAGGCAACTTTATCTAATTCTTTTAGCTGAGCCATAGTCAAGTTACCTAACATCTCGCTAGATATTTCTCGTTCACCAGTCGCACGTAATTGCGACTTCAACTTATTTATCGATAATTCAACTTGCTCAATGCTCACCGGACGTTTTTCTAATGCTCGGCTAAAGCCACTTCGCATCTTATCCTCGTTGAATGGCTCACGTGTACCATCACGCTTGATAATGCGTGGCATCACCAATTCAGCAGTCTCAAAAGTGGTGTAACGCTCATGACAAGCGAGACATTCACGACGACGACGAATTTGATGACCATCAGAAACTAAACGTGAATCGATAACTTTGGTATCCGTTGCGGTACAAAAAGGACAATACATTATTTACCTATTCCTATTAAAGTTATGACCCTTCGACAAGCTCAGGGCGAACAAATTTATTGTCCGAATATCCTGAGCCTGCCGAAGGGCAAGCTCAGGACGAATGGATTTATTGGCCGATTATCCTGAACCTGCCTCAGGACACAGGCTTAGTAAAAAATCAGCAGTAGTACAGATCAAAAATGGCCGCTAATTGCGACCATGTTAATATAAATTCACTTACATTAGTGAATTAGTTTGTTATTCATTCACTATTTTTGATACACAGGGAAACGAGCACAAAGTTCAGAGACTTGGCCTTGTACGCGAGCGATAACATCTTCATTGTTGATGTCATCTAAAATGTCACAAATCCAACCTGTTAATGTATTAGTTTCTTCAACACCAAAACCACGACGCGTAATTGCGGGTGTACCAAGGCGTAAGCCACTAGTTACAAATGGAGAACGAGGATCGTTAGGAACCGCATTTTTATTAACCGTAATATGAGCAAGACCTAACGCGGCATCCGCTTCTTTACCTGTGATGTTTTTATCTATCAGGTCAAGTAGTAATAAGTGATTTTCTGTGCCGTTAGAAACAACTTTATAACCACGGCCTTGAAGAACTAAAACCATCGCTTTAGCATTGTCTAATACCGCTTGCTGATAAACTTTAAACTCCGGTGCTAGTGCTTCTTTGAAGGCTACAGCTTTGGCGGCAATAACATGCATTAATGGACCACCTTGACCACCAGGAAATACAGCACTGTTTAGTTTTTTGTAAATGGCTTCATCATCACACGCAGATACAATTAAACCACCACGAGGTCCAGCTAATGTTTTATGCGTAGTTGTTGATACTACGTGGGCATGTGGAACAGGGTTTGGATAAAGACCTGCAGCAACGAGTCCTGCGACGTGGGCCATATCAACAAAGAAATAGGCACCAACTTTATCAGCGATTTTACGCATACGCGCCCAATCAACAACGCCAGAAAAAGCAGAAAAACCACCAATGATCATTTCAGGTTTGTGTTCATCAGCTAAACGTTCTAACTCTTCATAGTCAATATCGCCTGTTTCAGGATGAAGACCATATTGGAATGCTTCGTATGATTTACCTGAAAAGTTTACATGCGAACCGTGTGTTAAGTGACCACCGTGAGCTAAGCTCATACCTAACACTTTACCACCAGGTGTAACTAACGCTTGGAAAACAGCTGAGTTTGCTTGAGAACCCGCATGTGGTTGCACATTAGCATACGTTGCACCAAATAATTCTTTAGCGCGGTCAATAGCTAATTGTTCTGCAATATCAACATATTCACAACCACCGTAATAACGTTTGCCAGGATAACCTTCAGCATATTTGTTCGTTAATTGTGAACCTTGTGCTTCAAGTACGCGTGGGCTACAGTAGTTTTCAGAAGCAATAAGCTCAATGTGTTCTTCTTGACGTACAACTTCATTGCTCATTGCTTCATAAAGTTCTGGATCAAAATCGGCAATATTCATATCACGAGTAAACATGTTTTATCCTCAAATAAACAACCATGATGGCTGCAAGTTCTGACGTTACCCTCAACTTATAAAATTAAGAATAGCGCACAATAAAAGTACTAAAAATAATGCCGAGTATCTTGCCTGAATTTGCTCAAAATGTATATGATAAAAGCAGTGGGTTTTAGCTCATTTTGTCCTGTCTTATGCTGACTTATAGCAAATCACAAATAAATATTGGAAAATAATACGACCATAAAAATTTTAGCGTTGAAATCACTTTACCTACAAAATGAATATAAACAATAAAAATACAATTTTCAACAAATAAAACACAGAAAAAATTAAAATTGCTGAATTTAAAGCGGTAAAGCAAGAAAAACCAGACAGAGGTGGTTCACTAAAAACAACGCGATTTAAATCGATACTAACTTAACGCTAACACAACTGTTTCAGAGCGTAATTTCTTAGCCATCAATAGCACTAATATAATGGTCATACTAATAGTAACTAAGCCAGTAAAGCCCATTAATGACCACGATACGGGTAGCCCTTTAAATAAATCCTCCATAATAAGTGATTGCCCTGAAATAGGTAACCACTCTAACCATTTAGGCTTATCATCAACAAACATCATCACTACTGGCACCATCGCCGGCAGCATAATAATCATAGAAACCATTGATTGCGCTTCTTTAAAGTTTTTTGATTGGAAGGCGACAAATAACTGTAATGCTGAAGCAAAAAAACAAATAGGTAATAGTAATAACAACAAGGCTAAAATAGTAAAAGCATCTAAACTAAAACTGGCCCCAATTTTAGTTAAATCAATAAAGCTCACTGAAAATGAGGTTAAGCTTAACGTTAACAATACGCCGATACAGGCAATTAAACTGGCACAACAGAGCTTAGCCGAAACAATTTTAACAGTACTAACCGGTTGGCATAATAGCATTTCTAATACATTACGCTCACGTTCCCCTGCACTGGCATCGATAGCCACGGGTAAACCTGACATAAAGGCCGCCATTAATAAATACAAACCAAGCATCATCGAAATAATCATCGCATTGGAATTTGGTAATGAGGTATCTTGCTCTATAATTTTAACCACTTGCAATAATCGCACATCAATACCACGCACTAATAAGCGCTTATAACCAATTGCACGCGTATAGTTGTTAATGGTGTTTTTTATACGCCTAACAGGTGATAAATTTGCTTTTTCGCTATAATCAGCACTGAGGTAAACTTCAATGGTTTTGCCGTCTAGCATGTCTTGATTAAAACTTTCTGGAATAGTTAACGTTAGGTTACGTTCATCCCAAATAGTTTTTTTATTGCTGGGTACATCACTAAATACTAGTATATTTTCATCATTCAATGCGTTAATCAGTTTTGGCGCAAATTCAGCACCTAATACTTTAAGATAGATGGCGGGAGTTTCTACCGCTTCTTTGATCATCACTTTAGACATAGCAAAAATCATTACGGGTGCCATCACCGCCATCATCATCGCTAGCATCATGGCACGCTTATCTCTAAATGCTTCTTTTAACTCTTTGCCGAGTAACGCGTTAAACTGGCTCATGTTAGAAATAATCATGCGGCAACGCCTTCATCTGAGCCAATTATCTTAACAAAAGCTTCCTCTAAATTCGTTTCACCCGCTAGCTCACATAACTCTTTTGGTGTGCCTTGGGCGGCTAATTTTCCGTTGGCAACAATAATAACGCGGTCGCAAAGTGCGGCAACTTCTTGCATGACGTGTGATGAGAACAGAATACAATGACCTTTCTCTTTGAAACGTGCGAGATAATTACGTAATACTCGGGTACTCATCACATCAAGACCACGAGTCGGCTCATCAAGCACAAAGTTTTTAGGTTGGTGTACAAGTGCTTGCGCTAAAGTGACCTTCATTCGTTGGCCTTGAGAAAAACCCAATGTTTTGCGATGGGCTAATTCTGTCATCTCTAGATCGTTAATTACCGTTTCTATCGCTTGATATTTAGCATTACCTTGTAAACCGTGAATACTGGCAAAATAATCAATTTGCTCATAAGCGGTTAAACGCTCATACAAACCAAATTTATCAGGAAATATACCTAAGCGAGCTCTAGCACCAAGGGGATTATCAACCACATTAATACCATCAATAGTGGCACTTCCGCCATCAGCTTTAAGCAAGCCATAAAGCGTTCGTAAACACGTGGTTTTTCCGGCACCATTAGGACCTAAGATACCCGTGATTTCACCATCATTAGCCGTAAAAGATAAACCATCAAGGGCGATCACCGGATTTTCTTGCTTTCTAAAAAAACCTTTTTTTACACCACCAAATGATTTACGTAAATTAGTCACTTCAATCATTAGTCACTACCTCCTTGTGTTTCAGTTAGTGGTTCAAAACTCATTGAACCGCCATTTAGATTAGTCATAAAAGATTCATTAGGAACATCATCTAAACAAGATTCATCTAACGCTTTAGGTTTAAGTGAGGTTAAAAATTCATTAATAATATCGCTAGCACACGTACTCAGAGCAACAGTATGTGCTGCATTTTTCACGACTATGTGATGATTGTTTGGCAAAGACTTAGCAGTATATTCACCATTACTTGGTGGTGTGACGGGGTCGAGTTCACCTGACAAAATAAGTGTTGGAATATCCGCGGTTACCGGTTGATAAAATGCTTCACTCGGACGATATTGTGGCCACAAAGGACACGTCATTTTAAAAGTAGAATGACTGTCGTCACCGCCAAAATTATTCTTTGCATCTTGTTCAAAATCAGTAAGTGATATTCTGGGGTAATCTTCATTACAGGTAATATTAAATAATAAGCCGATGTAAATGCCCTGCCCACCGTCTGTTTGTGCTATTAAGCCAGCTAAGGGCATATAGTTGCCTAAATAAGCTTGATGGATCACCAAAGGTACCAATGAACGTGTTGTTACCGAGTATAATTGACTACGAATAGTACCCAGTAGTTTTGCTTTGCTTATCACAAATGGGGTCTGTGTTCCCAAACGCGGATGAGCAATATTAGCTTTTACAGAAGAGTTTTCAATACGTGTTAATAAGGTTTTAAATTCTTGCTCAAGTTGAGGAAATGCTTGTTGACAACTTTCTTCGTTTTGACAGTTTTTTAATAATAAATTAAATGAACGTGCTGAACTTTGACCAAATAAGCCAATAGGCACTTCCATTGGCCCAACACTGTCTAATACAACGCTGCGTAAAGATTCAGGAAACATGCGCATATAAACAAGGCCAGCACGTGTACCATATGAACCACCATAAATATTAATTTGCTGATGACCTAATGCTTCACGCACGGCGTCAAAATCTCGAATGGCATTTTCTGAATTATATTGACTAAGATCCCCTGTTAAATTTTTTAGACAGTTTTTGATGTCTTGAATAGAGAAATCTTCTGGCGTTAACGCGTACACATTTTGCTCTGCGGCCTCTTCACATTGTAAAGGATGAGACAACCCTGTCCCTCGTTGATCAACTAAAATCAAATCACGTGTTTTTCGTACTTCATAAAACACATTAGTTAAACCTGATGCTAATTCAGCAGCTGCTTGTCCTGGGCCTCCGGCAAGAAACATTAATGGAGTTTTATCATCACTATCATCAATAGCAGGTAATACCACAAAATTTATAGTGATCTGTTCACCGTCAGCTTTACTATAATCTTCAAGTACTTGCAATTTACCGCACTTAACCTGAGACTTAATTCCATCTACGTGGCAATTTTCTAGTGTCAGTTGCTGATTCTGGCTATAAGCATCAACGCTTATCAGTAAAATCAACAATGAAATAATCATCCCGCTTTTTATCATTTTATCCTTCCATCTTTTTTTTAAGACGCTCTTTACAGAATTAGCTGTATTCTATTTTATTTTTTCACCCTTTGGAATGTTATATACCCATAAGACCTGAAAATGCGATTTCGAGATCAAGGCACATCTTTTTATTAAGGATTATTACCTTAAAAACAGATCCAACGATGGGCATTATTTACTCTGTTTTCCCTGTAGGGCTGGTTTAGAAACGTTTTATGCTACGTTATTAATTTCGACAGTAGAATAACCATTCTCTTCAACCAATGTCTTGCTTAGAGACGTTTTTAATGCAAGCTGGATTCTGTATTTTGAAGTATCATAGGTATATTTGTAAATATTTATAAATAGCCATTCACAAATGCCTTAATAAAAGATAAAGTTTAGCTATTGACCTCCCCCTAAGTACCAAAGGAATCCTCATGGAAATTAATCAGTGGGTAGATGAGTTGTTTGAAGTGTTTGATGAAGATAAAGATGGCGTAATAAATCGCTCAGAATTTGTAGAACTAATTGAAGTATTACTACAGGATAAAGGTCTTCGCATGTGCGAATCTATATTCAACCGTTTTGATACTAACCATAGTAATTCTATTTCTAAAGATGAATTAAAAGTAATGGTGATAGAGTTGGCGTTATAATTTCACCTGTTCCCTCTGTTCATTTTATATAGCTCTCTGTCTGAGGGCTATACTCTATTTTTATCTCTCGAACTTACCTTTTCTCCACTAACTCACTCTAAAAAACCGACTCTAAATGCCCTAGTTGATAACCGTGACCATTTTAAATGATTACCTTAAATGATTACGGCTAGCTATCTTCACTTTTCTAACACTCTCTGTTATTGTTCACAAAATAGCTTACACGCGTACACTGAAAATATGATAACCCCAACCTATAGTAAGAATGAAGAATTAGCGAATACTCTCAGTCATGGATTGGGCGCGTTACTTAGCCTTGTAGCGATAGTTTTATTACTCTCCAACGCAGTAACCAATAGTACCGTTGGTTATTCGATCAATAACGAATTGATGCGTATTGTTAGCTTTAGTGTTTATGGCTCAAGTTTACTAATACTTTTTCTTAGCTCTACTTTTTATCATGCGACGACTAACTCACAATCAAAAAAAGTATTTAAATTACTTGATCATTGCGCCATTTATGTACTCATTGCAGGGACTTATACCCCGTTATTATTACTTAGCTTATCAGGCCTATTAGGTTATAGCTTGATGATAGTAATTTGGTTAATTGCTATTTCTGGAATATTCTTTAAATTCAAATTTGGTCATAAATACAAAAAAATATCGTTAGCGACTTATGTCGGAATGGGTCTTATTGCTTTCACTATTTTAGGAGAGCTATATAAAGTACTGCCCACTAATGCCGTTAGTTTACTCGCAATCGGTGGTTTAGTTTATTTAGTCGGCGTGTATTTTTATGTGCAGAAAAATATACCCTTTAATCACGCTATCTGGCACTTGTTTGTATTAAGTGGTGCTGCATGTCATTTCTTTATGATTTATTGGTATGTTTAATTTTTTAAGAGTGTACGTTTTTTGAGAATGTAAATTTTTAAGGGGATAAATTTCAAGGAGCGTAAACAAAAAAACCTAACATAATGTTAGGTTTTTATGGTGTTCATAATATGGTGCCCCGACCCGGATTTGAACCAGGGACACGAGGATTTTCAATCCTCTGCTCTACCAACTGAGCTATCGGGGCATAGAATCATATTCTTAAAAAGAACTATGTTTCAAAGCTCGCGTATCATAGCTATAATTTTATAGGCTAGCAACCGTTTTCTTGTACTTTTTAAACCCTTGATGAAAATCACTCATTAAAGTTCAAAATCCCCAAAATCCATATCGTTATCACTATCGTGAATGACTTGAGGTTTAATTAGAGGGTCTAATAATGAAGGTTGTTCCGCCTCATGTATAATTTCTAATGAAATAACCTCTTTAACAGTTTTTGGCTTATTCTTATTTTGTTGACGTTTTTTTCTTTGAATACAGCGTTTAATGATTTTTTGCTTGTTATCATTATCAAAATCAATCCAATTCTGCCTTTCGTCACGCGTGCGCATGCAACCAAGACAGTAGCCTTTAACGTTTGACTGACATATACCCATACAAGGGCTTGGAACATCAAAAAACTCTAACTGCACTTATACCCACTCCACTTGAAGATGTTTCTAATTCCAGCTGAATCGTGCATCTTTAAACGAAACGGGGATATACTAACCACCGTTCAATAAAAGTGCGCTGTAAGCTAAGTATAGCTTATCAACGCACTGAGTCGATATTTAGTCTAGTTTATCAGTCGCAATATGATAATCAGGATCTTCAATGACATTGACTTCAACTAAGTTACCTGCTTTTTTAAGTAATAATCTACATTCGTTGTTCAAGTGTTTTAAATGTAAGGTTTTACCTTTAGCTAAATAGCGTTCAGCTAATGTATCAATTGCTTCAATAGCTGAGTGATCAGCAACACGAGAACGCTTAAATTCAATAATGATATCATTGCTGTCTTTTTCAATATCAAATTGCTCTAAAAAAGTCGAAACTGAGCCAAAGAAAATGGGTCCAGTTACTTCATATACCGTAGAGCCATGTTCATTGATACTACGGCTTACAACAATATGTTTTGCATGTTCCCAAGCAAAAACTAACGCAGAAACAATCACACCGACAATAACAGCAACAGCTAAATCAGTAGCAACTGTTACACCTGAAACTAAAATAATGACGAAAGCATCAGCTTTTGGCACTTTGCTCAAAATTCGAAAGCTTGACCATTCAAAGGTACCAATAACCACAATAAACATAACGCCAACCAATGCCGCTAGCGGGATCATTTCAATTAAACCTGAAGCAAATAGAATAAAGCCAAGTAATGCTAATGCGGCAGTAATACCTGATGCGCGACCTCGACCACCCGAATTAACATTAATCATTGACTGACCAATCATGGCACAACCACCCATACCACCGAAAAAGCCAGTAACTGTATTTGCTGCACCTTGGGCAATACACTCTTTGTTGCCTTTACCACGTGTACCGGTTAGTTCATCAATTAACGTTAATGTTAATAACGACTCAATTAAACCAATTGCGGCGAGTACCAATGCAAAAGGAAGAATGATTTTTAATGTTTCCAAAGAAAATGGGACATTAGGTATAGAGAATTCTGGTAAACCACCCGCAATAGATGCAGCAGGATCATTAGTCATATCACGTAGAAAATCAACCACGGTACGGGTATCAAGTCCTAAGCTTTGCACCAATACAGTAACAACAACAATAGCAACTAATGATGACGGCACCGCTTTAGTTAATTTTGGTAAAAAATGAATAATTGCCATAGTTAATAGAATAAGCCCTACCATGATCATCATGGGTGAGCCTTGTAACCATTCGAGTTCACCCGCACTATTAGTTACTTTAAATTGCCCTAACTGTGCTAAGAAAATAACAATGGCTAAACCGTTTACAAAACCTAGCATCACCGGATGTGGCACTAAACGAATAAATTTACCGAGTTTCAATATACCCGCTATAATTTGCAATATGCCGGTGAGCACCACGGTAGCAAATAAGTACTCTACCCCATGTATAGCAACCAAACTAACCATAACAACCGCCATAGCGCCTGTTGCACCAGAAATCATTCCCGGACGACCACCAAAAATAGCGGTAATTAACCCCACCATAAAAGCAGCATATAAACCGACTAATGGCTCAACACCCGCAACAAAAGCAAAAGCGACCGCTTCAGGCACTAAAGCTAACGCGACAGTTAAGCCCGACAGCACATCATTTTTCAGGTTAGACACCTTACTCGCGTGTAATTCAAACATTTTTATCTCATTGGTTATATTATTAATTATATTATTGCGCAGGTATGAGTAATAAATACATGCGCGAAGTTAGCTGCTAATGGCCAACTGAGTATAGGCGACTATTAGAAAACATAGCGATTTTGAGGGCGGGAATACTACAGATTTAATCAATAAAAGTCAATTTTTGTAGGTTTTTGCAACAAAATAAAAACACTATTTTTTTCTCTTAGGAGACATTACTCACCAGCAACTTTTTTCTGTTCAACTGCGCAATAGGTACTTTAACTTTAAAATGCCCCCCCCCCTCAAGATGCAAGTTTCAGCCAGTCGAGAAAGGGTTAGGTACAAAGCATGGATTGAATAGAATAGTTGTTCTATTGTCGAAATCCATAACGCATTAGATGACCCTTTATCGGCTTGCCCGTAATGAGCTAAGCTAGAAAACCAGTCCTGCGTTGCACTACTTGATAAGGGAGTAACCATTATCTTCGTATCGCGCCTTGATCTGATTCCCTAGCTTAACTCTGAAACTGTATATTGAGGTGGAACGGGTATATATGAAATTTTTTATATTTAAACAGCGTTTTAACTATATTCACTACATCAGATACATGTTGATATAGGTTTATATTAACCTCTGGATCGGTCTGTTGTTCAACAGCAACAATTTTTTAAAAGAAACTGGCTCATAATGATGCCCTCAGGTAAGGCGATAAAAATACAACAAAGTTATATGTCTAAAATAGAATTTACATTATATGATGACTTTACTAGGCTTAGCATTACCTTGCTTTACAGAGATAACTTTATGAAAAAATTAATCTCGCTATGTATTTTATTTATTGCCATTGGTATTAGTCTGCTAAGTTGTGGAAGTAAGCTAACAACTCACATTGATTTTAATCAAGAAACAAACTTTCAATCGTTTAGCAGCTATCAATTTAGTACTAAAGTAAATAACTCGCTTGATGCTAACCCTATTATGATAAATCGAATACAAGGTGCTGTAGAAGTTGCTTTAGCTGGTAAAGGATTAAAAAGCGTACCTTTGTCGACATGAACAGTTCCGATTTAACAATTTATGTATCGTTAATCGTTTACTGGCAAATTTTCCTCCGCTGGTGATAGTTAAGAATAAAAAACAAACCCAATTTATCGAATAACCGTTGAGAATTATTATGTATTACACTTATTATAAATCGCCTTTGGGTGATATTGCGTTAACCGCTAATGATCAAGGTTTAACAGCATTAACATTTATGAACGGAAGGGGCATTACTAGTAATAAAGTTGAAGGGACTAAAATTGAAGGTACTAGCCCATTACTAATTCCTGAAGGCTACCAAGAGAATCCAGAAAAGTTTACCCAAGTGTGCCAACAATTAACCGAATATTTTGCCGGTGAACGGAAAGAATTTTACCTTCCATTAGCGGCAATAGGCACACCCTTTCAACAAAAAGTGTGGTACGCTTTATGTGCAATAAAACAAGGTGAAACTAAGACGTATGCTTGGTTAGCAAAAAAAATTAACAATGAAAAAGCCGTAAGAGCAGTTGGCAGTGCAAATGGTGCCAATCCTATTGCGTTAATTGTACCTTGTCATCGGGTAATAGGCAGTAATGGAAAACTAACGGGTTACGCTGGGGGATTAGCGTTAAAAGCTAAGTTATTAATGCATGAAGGTGCTTTATTTAAACCCTAAAACAACATTAAAAAATGGCAAGTCATCAGCTATAGTAACTGAATTATGATTACTGATTTATACTTGCCATCATTTTTAATTTGGTTTAATTTGGTTTTATTTACACTTAATATTGCGTGGTTTCTACCTGCCAATATACCGTCTTAACTTCACCGTTTCTTAAAAAAGTAAATGCGACTTCATCACCTTTTTTAACTGAAGCCATACGCTGTTTAATTTTAATAGCAGACTCTACATCAGTAATTTTATGACCATTAATTGCCAGTAAAATATCGCCTCCAAGTAATATGGATGTGTGACCAATAGTGACATTTATATTCCCGCCTTTAAAGCCCAATTTATCCGCTAAAGTGCGTGGTACAACATGTTGAATTAACATGCCATGTCCTGCGGTATTGTTTAAAGCATACGATTGTTGCTTGTTTAATAAAAAAGGAATAAAGCCAGAAAAAGTACCTGGATCACTGTCCATAATTTCGCGAATGGTATCAACAGAAACAACAAAACCTAAACCATTGCTACCGCCGCTTTTTGATAAGATATGACTAACAATGCCAATAATCTCACCTTTGTCATTAAACATTGGCCCACCTGAGTTACCCACATTAATCGACGCATCTGTTTGTAATAACCGTGGCGTAATATTCGTTGCGGGTATTTTTTTATTATCACGAATACCACTTAAATAGCCAACAGATAGACTATGGCTCACACCATAAGGTGCACCAATAACCATCACTTTCTCACCAATTTGATAATCACCTGTTTGAGCTAACGCTAATGGCTCTATATTTTCAGGCACATCGACAGCTTGGATCATAGCAAGATCGATCATAGATTCAACCCAAACCACATGGCCACTAGTTTTACTGCCATCAGCAAAAACGACTTCAATAGACGTCGCTTTATCAACAACATGGGCAGCGGTTAAAATACGGCCTTGCTTATTGATCAATGCACCCGATCCCAAAGAACCCGCAACACTGGCTTTATAAGTTGCTTGTCCCGGTTTTGGATCAGCTAACGCTTTAACATGTAATTCAACCACCGCAGGGTTAACCGACTTATACAATTTTTGAATAGTATTGTCTGCACTTACGCAAGAAGTAATAAAACTTAAGCTAACAAGAAACCATAATCGTAAAACAATCATAAATAAAGAAAATCTTTTTGTGTAAAATATTTGGCTAGTTTACCTAATACTAATAAATTAATCAGGTGTTTTGTCGGTGAAATTGTTAGTATGATGAGTGAATATGTTTCTTAGGATAAATAAATGCAAATTATCGCAATACTCGCTTTAGCTTCTTTAATGTGGCTAATTTGGCAATTAATCAAAGCCAAACGCTTTACCCGCTTTAAGAAAAAAATAGAAGATGAATTAAAAGATAAAGTGATCGCCAAAATTAAAGAAGAATTGAATGACAATCGCAGCAAAATATTTCCTAATAATGAATGTCATCAAGCCGCAACATTGTTTTATTGGTGCCAATATAAAAGCCGCATATTACATGCCGCTTTACAAAGAGAAATAATCACAGAACAATGGCTAAAAGATTCAGGTAATTTACGTAATGCTCAGCATTTATTTCATGTTGAAAGAAAGTATTTGCACTAATTAAGTCTTTCCTCCCTTCAGCAAGCTCAGGACAATAGGATACATAAATTCAGGGTAATCGAAAGGTACCGTGGGAGTATAAGGTACCTTTCGGATAATTATTCGAGGAGTATCAGATAGATATTGATGATTTACACTTTAGCAAACTGTAAATCCCAAACACCATGACCCAAACGCTGACCACGATTTTCAAATTTGGTTAACGGACGAGTGTCAGGTCGCGGTACATAGTCATTGCTTTGGGATAAATTATTATAACCTTGCGCACTTTGCATATCTGCCAACATACACTCGGCGTAATTTTCCCAATCTGTCGCCATATGAAAAACACCTCCAACATTAAGCTTTTGACGAATGCTTTCAACAAATTCTGTCGAAACAATACGGCGCTTATGATGTTTCTTCTTGTGCCAAGGGTCAGGAAAAAACAATTGAACCGTCGTTAGTGTATTGTCGGGAATACAATCAGCAAGTACTTCAATGGCGTCATGTTCAAACACCTTTAAATTGAGCACGCATTCTTCCATAGCTAAAGCTATACAAGCGCCAACACCTGGTTTATGTACTTCAACGCCAATGAAATTTAGCTCTGGGGCGGCTTTCGCCATTTCCACTAAGGATTTACCCATACCAAAACCGATTTCTAACACTACAGGGTTATCGTTAGTAAAAAGATTTTTTAAATCAATTAAGCCGTCACTATGGTTCAAACCCATCGTTTGCCAATGATCATTTAAAGCACGCTCTTGGGCTTTGGTTAAACGGCCTTCTCGCTTAACAAAGCTACGTACTTTGCGAATGTACTTGCCTTCTTGTTCAGCTTGCTCGATGGTTTTATGTGTGTTTTCAGTTTTATCTGTCATTATCTCTAATCTTTTAACTCGAAACTATTAACTCGAAAATATTATGCCAATGATATAAAGTTTACTTTCACCTCGAATGTTGCAGGAGGTGAAAAAAATAAACATTAGTTGGATCTTATGACGGTAACGATTATCTGCTATTACATTAAATTCTAAATAAAGCGCTTTATGCTATAAAGTGTAAAGCTGATTTATTTAGAATAAAACTATTCAGCCCACCAAACATCGTAAAGTTCACTTACTGCGACAGCTGTTGCACCATTGTCAGTTAACCACTTATCAACCACTGCACGGTTTTCTTCAGTACAAGAGCCTAATTTTTGTGTACAAATCAAACCATGCCACAAGGTATCACCCTCACCACCAAAACCTAAACCATTAGGCTGTATAGCTTCACTGAAAAACTTATCAATAAAAGCATCAAGTTCGTCGCTAGTAATATCGTCATTTAACTTCCAAGCAACATCAAAACCTAACTCTTGAAATTCATCAACTCTCAATTTTTTACGTATTCGTTCGCTTCGGTTCTTTGCATTCATTTTCATTGCATGATCTCATCATAATAGTTACTAAAAATAATTGCCGCTATTATATACCCAAGCCACCTCAATATGCGAGTTTCAGCATTTTGACATGGCTTGGGTATCTGATTTAAACAGACGCAATAAAAAACAATTTATTTAACCTCCTGTCCAATCAAACGATTAAGATAATAACAAACATTGAGAGTTAAACAAAAAATCAACATTTTTTGAGTCCATGAAGTTAATTAGTTACACTGCACTATGTTCTCAAAACGAAGTTTAATCATTAATACACCAATGCAGACTACCTCCTTACAAAAAATAAACATCTCAGCTGAGTCAGCTAAACAATTTGCGACACAAGTGGTTACTTGGTATCACCATCAAGGCAGAAAACATTTACCTTGGCAGCAAAACAAAACGCCTTATAGCGTTTGGGTTTCTGAAATTATGCTTCAACAAACCCAAGTAGCAACAGTTATTCCTTACTATCAACGTTTTATGGCTAGTTTTCCCACGATAAAAACCTTGGCCGAGGCTGATGAAGACAATGTATTACACCATTGGACAGGTTTAGGTTATTACGCCAGAGCCCGTAATTTGCATAAATCTGCAAAGCTAATCGACAGTAAACATAAGGGTATTTTCCCTGAAGATATTGAACAAGTTATCGCTTTACCGGGTATAGGACGCTCAACCGCAGGGGCAATTTTAAGTTTATCGTTAAATCAGCACCACCCCATTTTAGATGGTAATGTTAAACGCGTATTAGCTCGGAATTACTTAGTAGAAGGATATACTGGCTTAGCTAAATTTGAAAAAACCATGTGGCCGTTAAGTGAAAAACTCACTCCCGCAACCGATACTGGTTTTTATACTCAAGCGATGATGGATCTAGGCGCCACGGTCTGCACCCGCAGTAAACCTAGTTGTGAAATATGTCCAGTAAAAACAAGTTGTTTAGCTATGGCTAGCTCTCAGCAGGCTGAGTTTCCACAAAAGAAACCAAAGAAAAAAATTCCAGAAAAAAGTACTATTGTAGTTATCCCTAGGATAACTACATCAATCAGTGACAGTGTTCTAATGGAAAAACGTCCTCCCACAGGTATTTGGGGAGGTTTATGGTGTTTCTATGAAGTCAGCAATAAAAGTGAAATTACCCGTTTATTAGCATCATTAGATTTACAAGCATCGACAAATCCAGGTGCACAACAAGAGCTAACAACATTTAGACATACCTTTAGCCATTTTCACCTTGATATTTCACCCATCATCATTGAGTGTTCGCAAGTAAAATCACGCTCAACATCACAAATTAATAACCAAGAAGTTAGCGAACCTAGAAAACAAAAATGGTATGATTTACGCAGTGAAGCTAATGTAGGTCTAGCAGCTTCAACAAAAAAATTGATTGGCTTATTGCAAGAGAATTAACGTCAATAATGAATTACAGAAACAACTACTTAACATTAATAAGAGAGTATTATGAGCCGCACAGTTTTTTGCCAAAATCTAAATAAAGAAGGTGAAGGTTTAGCTTTTCAACTATACCCTGGTGAAGTTGGCAAGCGAATTTTTGACAATATTTGCAAAGAAGCTTGGGGTCTATGGCAAAAAAAGCAAACTATGTTAATCAATGAAAAGAAAATGAACATGATGAATGTTGATGATCGCAAATTTTTAGAAGATGCCATGGTTGCCTATTTATTTGACGGCACAGAGCCCGACATAGCAGGTTACGTCCCTCCGTCATCAAAATAGCGTACAAATTAAATAAACTAAAAGAAGGAATAAAAGATGAAAACATTAATTATTACGTTAGCACTAGTGTTAACTAGTATTAGTACAATTGCTTTAAGCAATGAAGTTAAGTCTACATCGCCGGTTAATGCCAGCGTTTATTTTATAACACCTGCAGATGGGCAAACTGTCAGTTCAACTTTTACAATTAAATTTGGTTTAAATGGCATGGGTGTATCGCCCGCTGGTATTGAGAAAAAAAATACCGGTCATCATCATATATTAATTGATACTGACACTTTGCCAAATATGCTTGCTCCATTACCAGCAACCGATAAAATAAAACATTTTGGTGGTGGCCAAACAGAAACGCAATTAACACTTTCACCAGGTAAGCACACCTTACAACTTGTTTTAGGGAACCATCACCACATCCCTCATAACATGCCAGTGATATCTAAAAAAATCACTGTTATAGTTAAATAAGCAGCAATAAGAATAAAAAAACAGCGAACAAACTGTTTTTTATAAAAAACTTATAAATAACAGTTGACGAACAAAGAGAAAAACAGTCTAATGGCGCTCGTCTTAACGAGGTAACGAAAACACTTCGAAGCGACATGCCCCGATAGCTCAGTTGGTAGAGCAGAGGATTGAAAATCCTCGTGTCCCTGGTTCAAATCCGGGTCGGGGCACCATATACAGAGATGGTGCTCAATAGTAATATTAAGCATTATTTCGGTGCCAATGTATTATCCTTGAAAAAGAGTAATATTGCACACAGCTTTGTGTGCCGACTTAGCTCAGTTGGTAGAGCAACTGACTTGTAATCAGTAGGTCGCCAGTTCGACTCCGGCAGTCGGCACCATTCATTCCGAAAGGAAGAAACTAAACCTTAATAGCAATATTAAGGTTTTTTTTCGTCTGTAATAAAGTCAAAAATAAAATCGCCCTACTGATGAATCAGTAGCTAAGCAGGCTTGGCAGTTCAACTCCGGCAGTCGGCACCATTCATAAAAAATAATCAGAACATAATGAGAATAGCCACACAGGAATCTTCATAAGTATATTCAAGTCAAAACACGTCGAAGAATTTATGCATTAGACGGTCTGATTAATAGAGCTCAAGCCTTTCGGATGCGTGAAAGACACCTACTGTCACAATCAGCTGATCTAAGACAATGGTTACCCTTATACGTTTGGGTTTGTGGTTTGTGGTTTGTGGTTTTAGTCGAATACTGCCTGATCGAGATTTAAAATGGATCACATTATACTTTTGCTGTTTTTGCATTAGGTCTGTTGGGTTTAGCTTCACGAAAGTTTAAGAAGCAGTCTTAATTTTTAAGCTTATTAGATACTAGAAAGCACCTTCCGTTAAGTTTGGTGCTTTTATGGTTCTAATAGCTAACTCTTTGTAAATTATTAAAGTAGATGCATCACTGTAATATTAAGTATTTTTTAACGCATCATAGGATAGTACTCGTTCGGCATGACTCGTCGAATCGATATCAATTCTTAGGCTGAAATTGATGCGCTACATCACAGAGCTCATCAAATATACCAACAAATGCATCCACAATGTCAGGATCAAAATGTTTACCACGTCCAGCAATAATGTTTTCTCTGGCCTCGTGATATGACATCGCTTCTTTATAAACACGTTTAGAGATGATTGCGTCAAATACATCGGCTACTGCCATAATACGAGCAGATAGTGGGATGTTATCACCCGCAAGTCCATCGGGGTAACCGGTCCCATCCCAGCGTTCATGGTGCCAATGAGCAATTTCTTTAGACAGGGAAAGGAACTCGATAGGTTGACTAATATCTTGTTCCGTAAGCTCTATTGCATACGCCCCTATTGCTGCATGTGTTTGCATTACTTTCCACTCTTCATCATTAAGCGGGCCAGGTTTAAGTAAAATATTGTCAGGGATACCAACCTTACCAATATCATGTAAGGGTGCAGATTTAGTCAACAGTGAAATAAAGTGACTGGTTAAAATATTTTTAAAGCGAGGATTACTCTGTAATTTTTTAGCTAGTAATTCAACATATGATTGAGTGCGTTTTATATGCTCTCCTGTTTCAGGATCACGAGTTTCAGCTAAATGAGCTAAAGCGCGAATACTCGCATTTTGGATGATTTGGTTTTCTTCCATCCGACGTGCAATTTCACCTTCAAGAAAATCGTTTTTATTATGAAGAAAATCATTCGCAAACTTTAAGGTAAGTTGGGCTTTTACCCGCGCAAGCATAATTAAAGGTTTGATGGGTTTAATAATGTAATCAACCGCGCCTAACTGTAAGCCTTTACGTTCATTTTCATCGCTCCCCACTGCGGTAAGAAAAATAACAGGAATATGGTTGGTAATAGGATTATCTTTTAATCTTTTTAGAACAGTATAACCATCCATTTCAGGCATTATTATATCAAGTAATATTAAGTCCGGCCTAGGCTCTAAGTGAGCCATCTCTAGCGCCCGCATACCTGAGTTTGCGGCACGAACCTTATAATCTGGGCTTAGTAGCGTATTTAATACTGTTAGATTTGCAGGATCATCATCAACAATGAGTATTGTCTGTGCACTTATAGACATAAATTATTTATCTAAAATAATTGAGTGTTAAAGTCAATTATAAGTGTAATACTTACATTTTGTAAGGAATTAAATATTTAATCTTTACAATTCACAAGGATTAAAGTGTTTGTTGCCTATAACAGCTTTGTTAAGTGTGTTTTTTTGCTCTTACTATTGAACTAAAAAATTAGTAATAACAATAAAAACAATTAGATAAGCTAGGTAAAAACAAGATGGTTTTTTACTGTGCATCTGTTTTATTTTATTGGCAAGCATATCGATGTTGTAGCAATATTATTGCCTCTGAAAAAATTCTCAGTAGGTAATTGAGACTACGATGACGTAAGGCTTACGTTCAGATTTTATTAACACCGCAAACCTTTTTTAAACAGGTCGATTATTAGCCTTAGAACCTGATATTTTCAAGCATGGAGAACAGCAATGAAGTTCTATCGCTTTAAAACAATTAATGCCTCCCTAACCTTTTGGTTTATGCTTATTTCTCTGCTGCCAATACTAGTCGTGTTGACCGTCACTTATGAGCAAAGAATTCAAGCAATTGAAGAAAGTACACTTGAAAAGTTATCAGCCATTAGAGATTTAAAAGTCGGTCGTTTACAAGGCTGGATTTCAGAAAGAGTTGGAGATTTAGAGCTTCTTTCGGCAGATATAAACGAAAAAAATATAGAACACATTATTAACGAATCTAGTTATCCGCATGAAGAAATTGAGACGCTATCAATTATCAGAGGAGAGTTAAATTCACGTAAATCTGTTTATGACTCATACAGTGAACTGTTTCTTGTACATCCTCTAACAGGAAAGGTGATGGTATCAACCATTGCAAGCCATGAAGGGGTAGATAAAACCGTTGACCCTCATTTTACTGATATATTGCAATCAGAAAAAAATCACATCAAGGATATCTATTACTCGAAAATTATGGGCGAAAATACCATGGCTTTCTCTCGTCCTATATTTTGTAAAAAACATCAAGGCAAGCATTTAGTTGGAATTTTGGTTGCGAGTATTGATCTAGACAATTCACTATATAAACTACTATCAGATAGCGTGGGACTTGGTAAAACCGGTGAGACCCTTCTTGTGAATAAGTATGGCTACGCTATTAGTCAACTGAGGTGGAGAGCCGATGCACCACTTCAGTTTAAAATACATGCAACTCCGGCAATTAATGCGATACAGGGAAAAACGGGAGTCATTATTGAAAATGACTATCGTGATGAGATGGTTGTGGCAGCCTATACTTATATCCCCCAAACAGGCTGGGGATTTGTAAGTAAACAAGACTTATATGAGTTAAACCAACCCATCAGGGAAATGCTAACCAACTTTATCTTTTTATTTCTGATTGCCTTTGTTTTGATTATTACGATGGTATTTTTTCTGAGTAAAACGCTATCCTCTCCCATTATTAGATTAGACATAATTACCAAGCGAATTGCCGCCGGCGACTTTTCTTCTAAGAATAATATAACTGGGGAAAGTGAATTAGATTCACTTGCCGTTTCAATCAATAATATGTCTGATGCAATTGAAGAGAGAATTAAACAGCAGACATCTGTCAACAATAAGCTATTAGAACAAACATCAGAGCTAATCGACGCACGAGGTCATGCCGATACGGCAAATAGGGCTAAAAGTGTCTTTTTGGCCAATATGAGTCATGAAATTAGAACCCCCATGAACGCTATTATTGGACTGACACATTTAATGCTGCGAGATAACGTTAATTTAGAACAAGACAAACGCTTAAGGCAGGTAGAGTCGTCTGGCAACCATCTACTAAGAGTAATTAACGACATCTTAGATATATCGAAGATAGAAGCAGGTAAAATCACTTTACATCAAATAGATTTTTCACTCAGTGGTTTTTTTGACCACATTAGCTCGATGTTAAGTGAGAGAGCAAAAGAAAATAAACTGGTCTTTGATGTTGATTCTGATGACGTGCCTGGTTGGCTTAGAGGTGACCTAACCCGCCTTCATCAAGCCATGCTTAATATTGCAGGCAATGCGGTAAAACTTTCCAAACAAGGGACTATTTTTCTTCGAGCAAAAAAACTACACGAGACCGAGAATGAAATATTAATACGCTTTGAAGTACAAGATTGCGGTATTGGTATAGAAGCTGAAAAAATTCCTCGCCTATTTCAATCTTTCGAGCAAGCTGACGCTTCCACAACACGACAATATGGTGGAACAGGCCTAGGCTTAGCCATTACCAAACATATTGCTCAATTAATGGGAGGTGAAGTGGGTGTTGAAAGTGAAGTGGGTAAAGGCAGTACTTTTTGGTTTACTGTCAAATTAGTTCATGGACAGGAAAAACCCATGACGATTAACTCAATAGCGATAAAAGATGTTGAAACTGTATTAGCCACCCAACATTCAGGTTCCCGAATTTTACTCGTTGAAGATAATGCTATTAATCGTGAAGTTGCAATAGATATGATGTCAGGAATGAATTTAGTTATAGAATCAGCAGTAGATGGCCAAGACGCTGTGAATAAGGTACGCGGATCTGATTATGATTTAGTGCTAATGGATATTCAAATGCCGGTAATGGATGGGCTAAATGCGACACGAGTGATTCGCTCAATAGAGGGTAAAGAGGACTTACCTATTTTAGCGATGACAGCAAATATATTTTCAGAAGATCGTGATGCCTGTATGGCAGCAGGAATGAATGACTTTATAGCTAAGCCAGTCGAACCGGAAAAACTCTACTTAACATTAATAAAATGGCTTCCTAAACGTGACTACGTAGCGCCAAAAACATTAGATCCTAAAGAGATCGATCATCCAATAGGTCTATTGCAGCAGCTTGAACAAATAAAGGGGTTAGATACTACGCAGGGGCTCAGTAGGTTACGTGGAAATGTAGAAAGTTACTTATCGTTATTACGCCAATTTGATCACGGACATCGTTGTGATATGGATAAAATTAATAATGCACTCAGTAATAGTGACTTTGATGAAGTTAAGCTAATAGCACACACCCTTAAAGGGGTTTCAGGTACACTTGGCCTAGTGCAGATTGAAGCGTTAAGTCAGAAACTTGAAAATAAAATAAAACAACATAGCAGTAGTTGTTTTGATGATATTACGTCATTGACTATCCATATTCATTCCGAACTACTTGCACTTAAAGGAGCATTGATAACAATTCAAGATGAAGACTCAACCATTAATGACAACAAAGAAAGTATTTCACAAAATGAGGGGCTGATAATACTAGAACACCTGAAGGCACTATTAAGTAGGTCAGATACTCAAGTAAACAATGTGTTTTTAGACTCTAAAAATTCTTTGGGATCTATCTTTGGATCAAAGATCCAAGTACTTGGCGAGCAAATAGCCACTTTTGATTATCAAGAAGCATTAAAAACCATCAAGGTAATAACATCAAAGACGTTACTGTGATCAATGCGACACATTCAATATTGGTTTAACCATTTAAATTAACTGATCGCATTATTCATATGATCAAAAGCTAAGTCGAGGTCAGCTAAAACAGCACGTGCCGTATCAACATCTCCCGCTTGATATTTACGCTACATTGCATGAGCAATAACATGAATTTTATTATGCGCTTTTTCAATTTCCTCTAATTGAAGGTTTTTTTGAATAATACGTTGATCAGAATCAGGACTATATAAGTGAGAGCGATGCTTACCGGATAATTTAGATTGATACATCGCGTGATCAGCGTGGCGCAGTAAGGTATCTATATCACCATCATCTGATGGATATAAGGTTACTCCACTGGAAGCGGTAATATTATGTTGAACATCATTGATAAAATAAGGTAGTGTCAACGCTTGATGAATACTCTTCATGGTTACTTCATATTGAGACGCTGATTCAATGTCATTAAGTAAGATGGCAAATTCATCCCCCCCTTGACGTGACAGAGTATCTTCTTCTCTAAGACAATGTTTGATGCGCTTAGCCACTTCAATTAATAGGCGATCTCCAGCTTCATGACCATAATTATCACAATAATAGGTTTTAATTAATTTAAAACCATCCTTATTTATATCTTTGAGATCTTCTAACACTTTTCCTCTAGTCGATTTTTCTCGCAGTGATGAAATGTTAAGACCCGATAATTCTTCTTGGTTATATTTAAGAAGTTTTGAGGTTAACTTATTGGCAGATATGATATCTCCTGATTTACTATCAATAATTAATATTGGATCGCCAGCATTTTCAAATAATGTGTCTGCTTGATTCATATTAGTCTGCATTCGAGTATGAATATGAACAAACAACCAAGAAAAAAGCCCGAAAAGTAGCAGAGCTCCCGTCGTAAATAATATAAATAATTGTTTAGTACGGTTATACGGTATAAATACCTCCTCCTTATCAATTTCCGTCACTATTCCGAACATAAGCTTAGGCTCCCAAGCCCAAGCACCAACAACGGTTTGTCCTCGATAATCAATATAACTTTCAATATTAATATCAGAAACCCCCTTTATCGTACCAGGTACCATTCGTGTAAAAGATGATTTATTATTAAAATTGACTGTAGAATTGTCCACTTGGAGATTAAAAGTACTTCGTTCTCCTGTATTGAGTAAATTTTTACGAATTAACTCATCTTCAAAGCGACTTTCTGTTAACAGATAACCCTGACGATCGACAAGGTAAGATTCGCCGGTTTGACCTATTCGTCCAATTTGAATTATATCTCTCAGTTTGGCTGTAGGATCAATTCTTAAAGTCAATATAGCGATAATACTACCTTGACTATTTCTAATAGGACTACCAACAAACATTGTTCGATAATGTTCAATCAGTTTTCCTTGTCGATATTTTAATGGAACATCTGATGCTTGAGGGCTACTGATTAATGTTTCGCCATCCCAAACTCTGCGATTAAATTCAGATGGCTAAGTTGGTAATACCGGTTTTAAATAGTTTCTCAATGTTTGTTGTGCCGTATTTTTAAGCAATGCGTCTTGTGACTGATTAGTTGTAAGCAGCTTTTCTGTGAGATTTTCCACTGCCCATGCTTTTATCGCGAGATGCGTTGCATCTCGGACGACTCGAAGAGATTCCGCAACCATAACATTAAAGTCTGCTTTAACAATTCAAAGAGTATAGATACCACTGGTTAATGTGATAAGAATAATTAGCACTAATCCCCTAAAAAAAATTTCCATATATTCATTTAACAAAATCCCTACAAATAATTTTTATATTGAAGTCTCAATAAGTGATTAAAAATCAAACTAATAGCAAGATGTAGACGGTTTTCTCTAGATACAAAATATTAATATATTACTGAGTGTCGAAATACAGCGTGCCACTACAATTTATTCATACGTTTATTGTATGAATAAAATTCGTACAATAATATATTTAAGATCAAGCTAACCATAAAGCCTTAAAATAATTAGGGACTATTTTTTTCAACGCCTGTTAGATGATTTCTATAGGTCTATATTACGTACAAACTCTATTTCTACCCTGCTCTTTAGCTTCATAAAGAGCATCATCGGCACGTTTTAAAGCGGCTTCCACATTAGTTTCATTATCTAAATCTACTTGGGCAACACCCATACTTATCGTAAATTTAAAATCTTCACTTGATGGGAGGCTTATGATCGATGATTCGACTAACTTTCGTATCTTTTGAGCTACATCAACAGTTGCCTCAAGTGAACTATCACAAAGCAGTACCACGAATTCATCATCTCCATATCTACAGATGATGTCACTCTCCCTTTGGCTCTCTCTAAGTTTATCGGCTAGCGTGATTATGACATCATCACCAACCTGATGACCGTAACTATCATTGACGTTTTTAAACTCATCAATATCAATCATGATTACAGATAATTGCTCTTTTTTTCTCTTGGATAAAGTGATTATACTATCTGAAACTTCGGCAAAATATCTTCTATTATATAACTTGGTCATGGGATCGGTGGTCGCCAGCAATCTTAAGTCCATCTGCTTAATCCTTGATTCTTCTTTCTCTTGCTCCATGATTTTAAATTTATATGAAACTAAGTAAGAGAGGATTAATGCTTCTATAGCAATACCAATACCAATACCATGAGAAGAGATATAGTTAAAATCGACCATTCCCATATAAAACAGAAGTGCGTAGAGATTAAAAACCACATAAAACATATGCGCAAACAAAAATATTTTTATGATTTTATTGCCTTTTAAATAGATGCTTATGGCAATTCCTAAAAACACAATCATGGCATAGTTGAGTGTTAAAGATAAAAATTGCAGCGCTAGACTGAAATTTACAAGAGCAAATATAACGTTCAATAGGAGTATCGTAATGATGCTATTGAGAAACCAATGCTCTCTTTTATACGCTATTTTTGTATTAAAAATAGCCTGAATAAAGAGTGCTAGAAAGATTGGGTTAAACATTAGTCCAAAATTGAATCGAAAAGAAACCTCCCCATATATTTGAATATAGTGAGCCATTGAACCATACATATAAAATATCCACAGGGTGGAAGATACTAGGTACAGCGTGTAGTAGAGATATTCTTTATATCTAGAAGATAAAAATATTAAAAAATTGTAAAGAGCTAATGCTAATAGCAGCCCAATCAGCAACACAGCATCTACTTTTTCATATATCAAATACTCTATAGACTCTTTCTCGCTGAATATAGAGTAATTATAAAAATGATAAGCGGTAGTCGTTTGATGTACATAGATGGTTTTACTTTCTTGAGGGTGCAGCATAAATTTAAAAATAGCGTCAGAGCCATGTAACTGCTCTTTTGCATCAGGACTATAAGCAGAAATCACTTTCTTATTGATGCTGTTGTCACTACTATTTAGCTCAAAATACTCTAGCTTAAAAATTGTGTAAGCTAAGTCTTGATGTAAAAAAAGTGTCTGATTTTTACTAGTAGCGTTAAATAATTTGATTTTGACCCATACATTTTTAACATCCGCGCCTAAAGTATCTCTGTTTTTTCCTTCTTTAAACTCCATAGAGTCAATATCTTCAAATTTTAATTTAGCACTGTCGTCGATAAAATAGCCCAGTTTAAAGTCTGTGATCGTAGATTTATCTGAATCAATATTGATTACGGGTTCTGCAAAGACAAATGAAATTGAAAATAGTGTTAAACACAATATTAATAACCTCATAAAATTATCTCATTCCTTATTCTTTGGTAAATGACTGTATCAAAATTGGACTTTATTAAAAATTTGCCCTCACAATATAATGCCCTATCCTGACTATTTAAGGCAATAATGCGCGTAGATTTATTTTCAATTTTCCATTTAAACTTTACCTAGTCGAGTATTTCCTGAATGAGCGTTGAAATAGATCACAATCAATTGGTAAATCCCAAGTATTTGGTGGTGAAGTTTATACCGTACCAGAACCATACACACTTACTACTTTCTCATTAATAATTATAAATTTAGCTTTATTTTATTTTGTTTTATTTTATTTTATTTTAAGAAATCATCTTGATTTAGTTTCGTTGCTATCCTTATTATTTAGTTCATATAACCAGTAGTTCAACTCCGTTACTGAACACAATTTATTATCTTTGAGAACAACAGGTTATTTACAAGATTCACCTAAGGCACAAGCTTTTTATTTCGCTATGCATCTAATTACCTTAAACTCTAATTACCTTACTTAACATAACAGTAGATTATGGCCGTTGAACGATTCATTCCATTTAGAAAGCAAGATATTATTCAAATGTGTTCACAGGAGTTAAGCGATGAAAAATCTGCGCTTTCTTTTAAACAGTTTTGCCAACTACTTTCCAGCGTAATTCACTTTAACTATCACGAGCAGCTCGAGTCATTAAAAAATAACTATGCTCCTTTTGATCCTAATGCCGATACTCAGCAGTTAAACAATTTCACCCTAGAACAGCGCGAGCAATGTAAAATAGCCTTCGCCGAAAGCTTTGCTAAGACGTTAAATGCGGCCAACTTTGAAAAAGTCACTGAGCAAGACTTACAAGAAGCACTTACCGAAGAGTCATTATTTAAGGTCAGACTTGAAGTTGAATTTGATGATTTTGAACAAGTCGTTTTTTATCGCCGAGGAGAGTCACAATTAAGTGAAACCATTACGTCTCTTTGGGGTTTTCGCAAACAAACTATCAACTTTACCAACTTCGATCGTGTTGCCGTATACATTACATTCAAAGATAAAAGCTATTTTGAACAAAAAAAGAAGCAACCGATAGGTTTTGAACCCAGTTCAACGATAATAAAACTTTTTCAAAATGTCCCAAAAGCTGATTTAGAAATGCTATTTCCTAATAGTGAAGTGAGAATGCGTCCAATAGATAAAGTTATTATTGGCGCTTCTGCCGTAGTGGGTGGTGCCGTAGTATTAGTGACTAAACTAGGGGCTTCTATCTTACTTTTTGCCGCTTTATTATCATTTTGGCTTGGTTGGCGATTAGAGTCTGTTGCTATGACACAGCAGCACTTTATTTCTTTTGGTCTCGGTATAGGACTTTTTGGCGTCTTTATATTTAAAGAGTGGAGTAAATTTAAAAATCGAAAAATTAAGTTTATGAAAGCACTGTCAGATAATCTCTATTTTAAAAATTTAGATAATAATGCAGGCGTTTTCCATACCTTAATTGATGCTGCAGAAGAAGAAGACTTTAAAGAGGCTCTACTAGCCTACACCTTTTTACTTAAATCCACACAAGGGCTGAGTGCATCACAACTAGATGAAGAAATTGAAGCTTGGTTTAGCAACAATTACCACTGCCAATTAGATTTTGAAATATCAGATGCATTAGCCAAACTTGAACTAATGCAACTGATTACGCTTGATGGTGAGAACTATAAACCACTATCATTAACTCAAGCAAAACAGTGCTTAGACCAACGTTGGGATTCACTATTTAATTACTAACCGATAACTGAGTTCCTTAATAATATCTAGAGCAAAGTCAAATATACCCGATCCACTTGAAGAACTACCAGTTTTATGACGCCGTAATATAAATTGTCTCAACCTGTTTATTATCAACCTGTTTAGTTGTTAAAGCGATGTCCTGAAAAAACGCTGAAACAACAATACATGTTAGGTAAAGAAGGTTTTCAATTCAGGAATACATGAACCGCAGTTAGTACCGCATTTTAATTTTTCACCTAAGGTTTCTACCGATTGACATTGACCTGATTTAATCGCTTCTTTTATGGTTTTTTCACCAATTTGAAAACACGAACAAATCATGGCACCCACATCATTTTTACCATCGCTATCAAGTCCCGACATTAATTTAAAGCGGGTTGCTAGCGTGTGCGTGTTATTTAATTGCCCTTCAATAAAACGAGTATTAAATTTCAGATCTAAATTGGTGCTCGCCGCAAAGAAACAATGCAACTTTTTGTCAATAAAACCCGCTATGCGTAATACGTTTTGTTGATCGTCTTTTAATACTAACCAATCATCAATTTGCGGATATAAATTAGCTAAAATTGTTTCATCATCACCTAATGCTTGCTGGTCAGATAATAAATATTTGTGACCTTGTTCAAGTTGAATTTTACTCCAGTAGTTGGTTGGGCAACTAATTGCTTGTGAAGAAATTAAGTAGCCCGACCACACTGAATTAAACGGCTTAATATTAACGGGGCTGTGCTTAAATTCGGGTTGCCCGCTAATAGCATCGATAATTGGGTTCACCAGTGCGGAAGCACGGGCAGAAGCTGAAAAGTTATCGTTCCAGTGAATAGGCACAAATATTTCACCGGTACGTTGTTCGGCTGTAATATTCACTCGGCCAATAAATTCAGCGCCTAAATTAGAAAGTACGGCGAGCTGTTTGTCTGCTAATTGAAAACGTTTGGCGTCATTAGGGTTTACTGCAATAGAAGGCTCATCAGAGTGTGTCATTAATTTAGCAACACGGCCCGTTCTTGTCATGGTGTGCCATTGATCACGAATTCGACCCGAGTTCATGATCACTTGACTGATATCAGGTAATACTTTTGGTAACTGTGCAAGGATAGGAACAAAGTTCGCTTTTTGATTTTTAGTGGCAAAAATTCCATCAGTGAATAGGCGCTTTACCCCCTTTGGGTTAGCCCTATTAATTGGCCATTTGATAGGAGATAAGTTTTCATATTCCGCTTGTGAAATATTTGCCAAGGCAGATATATCGAAAACACGATAAATATCATTTTCATCTCTTTTGTACGCGAAAGGGTGACTGTTTTCAAAACCAGATAACGCTGCATGCTCTCTGAATATATCAACCGGATGCTGGTAATTAAACGCATCTTTAAAACCTAATGCATGGGCAACATCCGTGATTATTTGCCAGTCATTTTTAGCTTCACCAGGGGCCTTAATCATACTTTTATGCACAGATATTGTGCGATCTGAATTAGTGACTGACCCTTGCTTTTCACCCCATGTACTGGCGGGTAAAACGACATCGGCATACGTTACCGTGTCGGTATTTTCATAACATTCACTCACCACAACCATCGGGCATTTTTCTAATGCACGTTTAACTAAGTTAGCATTTGGCATACTTACTACGGGGTTTGTCGCCATGATCCAAATGGCTTTAATTTTACCTGAATCAACTGCATCAAATAGTTCAACCGCTTTTAAGCCTTGTTTAGTCGCAATATTGGGTGCTTGCCAAAAACGTTTAACTAAGTCTATTTCATTAGGATTTTCAAAATGTAAATGGGCGGCAAGTTGATTAGATAAACCACCTACTTCACGCCCACCCATAGCATTAGGTTGTCCAGTAATTGAAAAGGCACCCGCGCCTTCTCGGCCTATTTTTCCTGTCGCTAAATGACAGTTAATAATCGCGTTACCTTTATCAACACCAGTTGATGATTGGTTGATGCCTTGCGAGAAGAAAGTCACCACATTGTCAGTTTCAGCAAATATTTGGTAGCTCTCTAGTAATAATGAAAGCTCAATATCACAAGCGGTTGCTACGGCTGCAATATCAGAAAACTGGCTTTGCGCCGTTTGTAGTGCTTGATCGAATCCTTCACAATGTTTTGCTATGTAATCGTGATTTAATTTACCTTCTTCGGCTAAATACAATAATAATCCGTTATAAAAATAGGCATCACTGCCGGGCTTTATCGCTAAATGTAAATCGGCATCTTTAGCTGAAGCAGTATTACGTGGGTCAATCACCACTATTTTACGTGTTGGGTTTTCTTCACGCGCCTTAATCATACGCTGATAAACAATAGGGTGTGCGTATGCTGGGTTAGCGCCGATAATGAAAATAGCATCGGCTGAGGTTAAATCGTCATAACAACCCGCCACAACATCTTCGCCAAAGGCACGTTTGTGTGCGGCACTTGCAGCGGCCATACATAAGCGAGAGTTTGTATCAACGTTGGCTGAGCCAATAAAGCCCTTCATTAGCTTATTGGCAACATAGTAATCTTCGGTGAGTAGCTGGCCTGATAGATAAAAGGCGACAGACTCAGGGCCATATTGCGCTATTGTTTCTTGAAAATGTTTAGCAACGGTCGATGTTGCTTCATCCCAACTGACATTTTTACCCTTAACACGAGGACGTAAAATTCGATTATGGAAACCTTGTGTTTCATGAAGGGAAGACCCTTTTACGCATAAGCGTCCTAAATTCGCAGGGTGTTCTACATTACCTTTTACGGCAATGATTTTATTGTTTTCAACGGTAGCTTCAATACCACAGCCAACGCCACAATACGGGCAATTTGTTTTATGGGTTGTTTGGCTACTTACTGAAATTGGAGATTTTTTATCGGTAAAAATAATGTCTGTCATGGAGTTCTCAAACGTTAACTAACAATAGTTAATCTTAGATATTGTTAGTAAAGTGCTAGTTGATAACATTTTTAATAACGTTATTTAATTAATATAAAAAGTTTAGTTTAGCCATATCCAAGCTGAATCGAAGGCTAAATTAAACGAAAGCTAAGCGGCACTTACTTTTTTTTCATCGTCTATGGTTGTTACAAATTCATCGCCAATTAATAGCTCTGGCATCATAGTACTCACGGTTATTTGTTGCTGCATTAACTCAAAATAAGCCATACCCGAGCTAACATCACCAAATAAAACAATACCGCTTATTTTGCCGTTTTTAATGATGATTTTACGGTAAACAAGCGCTTTTTTATCTAATAAAGTAAAGCACTGGCTATCTTCTGATACCTCAACATCACCAGCTGAAAATAGCTGTACGCCTGAAACTTTCAATTTGGTTGGTACAGGCGCGTTTTGAAAGGGCTTTTGTACGTTGTTACATAAACGTTCCGCAAGCGTAATACATTGCCCCCAGATAGGGTCAACTAAACCAAAGGTGGCGCGGTTATGTTCACAACACTCACCTAAAGCGCTTATTGAGGCATTACTGGTTTGCATATAATCGTTGACTAAAATGGCACGATTAAAATCAATATTGGCAGTTTCAGCTAATTCTTTGTTTGGCGTAATGCCCGTTGCGATAACGGCCATTTGTGCGCTAATAAATTTACCATTAGTTAAGGTAACACCTGATAAAATTTTTGATTTACTTTCTACGTTACTATCAATTTTATTTTCAAAAGAGGCCACTTCATGGCCTAAAGTAAACTTAATATTTTTTTGCGCCATAATGTTTTGCAACATGTCGCCTGAGACTTTATCAAGCTGACGATTAAGTAACCATTTATTACGGTGAACTAACGTGACTTCCACACCGCTAATAGCTAAGCCGTAAGCCGCTTCTAATCCGAGTAAACCACCACCAATAACAACAGCTTGTTTTGAGCTTGAACCTTCTTGTTTAGCAAAGGCTTGAATTTTTTGTGTGTCAGCAATATCTCTAAAGTTAAATATACCCTCAATATTTTGATTTTTAGCCGGTATTTTGGCTGTACGTGAACCGGTCGCAATGATCAGTTCATCGTAATTAATCTGCGCCGATGAGGCTAGCTCTAAGACCTTAATTTCTTTGTCTATATAAGTGACTTCACTACCACTTAAAAAGTGAATGTTGTGCTCTTTGTACCATGCTGCTGGTTTTTGCATAATGCTATCAATCGTTGCATCACCAGCTAAAACCGCTGATAACATAATGCGATTGTAACTACCGAAATGTTCTTTACCGATCACGGTAATTTGATACTTGTTTGGTGTGCGCTTAATGATTTCATCTAATAGCCGGCCGGTCGCCATACCATTACCAATGATCACCAATGATGATTTGATCTGAGTAACCGATTCAGATTGTTGATCAGTTAACATATCAGCTGTTGGGCTTACGGTATTTGTCATGGTAATGCTCACGTATGTGGTGGTTAGGTTATTTACGCAGGTGGAAATGTTATTCACACCGTTACTTAACTTTATCTCTACTGCCAATGCATGTAACGTGCCACGTACTTTCGATAAGGTATTTCCCTCTATCTCATTGTAATAAATAGAATTGATACAAAACTGTCATGAAGTTAGTAATAAATAATACTGATGTTAGATGGGTTGTTGCACTGATGTGGTGCTTGACTAAAGCGTTATCTTCATAATGTTGTAGGTATACCTTAAACACTGCATCCTCGGTTTTTTTGTAACCCCCAAATCACACGGTCTAAAAAACAGTCGATACATCTAATCCGTTACTACTAACTATTTGTTAAATTAAGTGATTTCGAATGGTGCAGTGATTATTTTTTTTGTGCACTCAATGTGTGCGCAATAGCTATTATGTTGTGCACACAAGCCTATATCACAGTGGTTTATTTTTAAATAAAAATATTAAACATAATTAAAACAAACAGATATAAATTAACTTTGATGGTGGCATTACATTTGCTTTTCACAGCTCAATAAAGTTATTCATATCAAATAAGCCTGCTAGCTTATTTCATAGAAAACGCATTTTAATTTTTAGGAGTTCTCACATGAGCGTTCAAGATGGTCTCAATATATTTTCATTCAAAGGTAAGATGAAAGCCTTACATATGAGTTGGATAGCATTTTTCATTACTTTTGCTGTGTGGTTTAACTTTGCCCCCTTAGTGTCAGTAATTGCTGACTCATTAGGATTAACGACAGCTGAAATAAAAACATTAATGCTATTAAACGTAGCATTAACCATTCCGGCACGCGTTATCATTGGTATGCTTACCGATAAATATGGACCTCGCTTAACCTTCACGGTATTACTTGCGGTATGTAGTATCCCTTGTTTTATGTTTGCTCTTTCAACTACGTTTGAGCAAGCGGCCTTATCCCGCTTTTTATTAGGCTTTATTGGCGCTGGTTTTGTTATCGGTATTCGTATGGTATCTGAATGGTTCCCTGCTAATGAACTCGGTACGGCTGAAGGTATATACGGTGGTTGGGGTAACTTTGGCTCAGCTGCTGCTGCCATGTCACTACCGACACTTGCCTTGGCATTTGGTGGAGAAGATGGTTGGAGATACGCGGTTGCCTTTACCGGTGCATTAAGCTTAATTTTCAGTATTATCTGGTATCAAAACGTAACAGACACGCCTAAAGGTTCAACTTACTTTAAACCTAAACAAACCGGTGCAATGGAAGTTACTTCAACAGGCGATTTCTTCCTGTTATTAATTATGAAAATTCCTATGTACGGTGCTTTAGCCTTATTAACATGGAAATTATCACCTTCCGGCGTCAGTTTATTATCAGAACAAAGTGCACTCATCGCTTACATTAGTTTAGTGGTGTTATTTGCCATTGAAGTAAGACAAACGATTAAGGTAAACGGCCATTTATTTTCAAAACCAGTTGAAGAAATTCATCGTTATAAGTTCAAACAAGTCGCTGTATTAAACATTCTTTACTTTGCTACTTTTGGTTCAGAATTGGCAGTTGTTTCGATGTTACCGTTATTTTTTGCTGAAACCTTCGAGTTAAGCATGGTTTACGCAGCAATGTTAGCGTCGACTTATGCTTTTATGAACTTAATGTCTCGTCCTGGTGGCGGTTGGTTATCAGATAAGTTTGGACGTAAGAAAACGTTATTAATTTTAACAGCAGGTTTAGCTGTTGGCTATTTTGCCATGTCTGAAATAACCGGTGAATGGCCTTTAGCATTAGCTGTTGTCACGGCAATGGCTTGTTCATTCTTCGTGCAAGCAGGTGAAGGGGCTGTATTTGCTGCCGTACCATTAATTAAACGTCGTTTAACCGGACAAATTGCCGGTATGACTGGTGCTTACGGTAACGTCGGTGCGGTAGTTTACTTAACGGTATTAACCATGGTTGATTATTCAACATTCTTTATGGTGATAGCGGGTACCGCTGTGATAGGCTTTACTACCTTACTCTTTATGCAAGAGCCAGAAGGTACTATTACCGAAGTACGTGAAGATGGTACTATCGAATTAATTAAAGTTGGTCATTAAAAAAACATGAGCACTGAAAAGCAATCACGCCAAAACACAGTTGCAGATTTGCAATTATGCTTTGGCGGTTTTTCTTCTAAGGGCTTAAAAGCTGAAAACCAAGATGCTTTTGCCGCCATTATTCCCAAAAAATTAGAGTTACGTGCTAAAGGTGCGGTTGCGGCCATTGCCGATGGATTATCCAGCGCGAATAAAGCCGCCGAAGCCTCGCAACTTGCAGTAACTCAATTTATTCAAGAATACCTAGTCACCCCTGAAACATGGTCAACGCAAAAATCTGCTGCAAAAGTATTAACCAGCTTAAATAACTGGTTATATTCACAGAGTGGCTTTGTTGAGGGGTTAGCCGATCAAAATTCACCGGAATGGCTAACCACTTTTTCAGCATTTATTGCTAAATCAACCACGGGTTATATCTTTCACGTTGGCGATACCCGTGTAACAAAATATCGTGATCGTCAGTTAGAAGCCATTACCCGTGATCATAATCGCAAGCAAATGGGGCAACAGACTTTATTAACGCGAGCGTTAGGTGCAGATAATCGTTTAGAAGTTGATGTGCACCAAATTGATTTACAGTCACGTGATTTATATATGCTAAGTTGCGATGGTATTCATGACTATATAACGAAACCAGTTTTTAAAGAACTTTTTGATTCATTGCCGTTAGCGCCAGAAAAGTCTGATTTAGAAACCCTTGCTAAAAAGATTGTTGAAACGGCACTTGAGCGCGGTAGTGATGATAATGTCACCTGTTTATTAGTCTATATTAATGCGATACCCAATCGTAAGCTATCTGAAATTCAACGTGATATTAGTTCAAAAGCGATCCCACCGGCATTACAAATTGGTCATAAGCTTGATGGCTACCTCGTTAAAAAAGTGATCCACGCCAGTATTCGTTCACATTTGTATTTAGTAGTCGATGTTGAAACAAATAAACCTTATGTGTTAAAAGCACCCTCAGCAAATTTTTCAGATGATGCCATTTATTTGCAAGGTTTTATGCGTGAAGCTTGGGTTGGACAACGAATTAAGCACGGTAATGTAATGCGCGTACTACCGGGTAAAAAAAATAGCCAGTTTTTATACCATGTCTGTGAATACCTCGAAGGGCAAACTTTAGGTGAATGGTTGCATGACAACCCTAAGCCGAGCATTGCCCAAGTACGCGATATAATGAAACAAGTGATCAGCGCATTGCGAGCGTTTCAGCGGTTAGATTTAGTCCATCGCGATTTAAAACCTGACAATATAATGATCGATCAATATGGCCACATTAAATTGATTGATTACGGCACCGTATTTGTCGCTTCACTTGATGAAAATCAAGAAACACTCAAAGAAGAAGTACCACACGGCTCTTTAAACTATATTGCCCCTGAAACCTTATTACACATGAAAGCAGATAATCAAAGTGATCTATTTTCATTGGGCGTTATTTGTTATGAAATGCTTTCAGGCGAACTGCCATACAAACCTATGCAACGTGCTGAAGTAACTATTAAGGGTTATAACGATATGCATTATCGTAGCATTAAACAGTTTCGACCTGAGTTGCCGTTATGGTTAGATTTAAGCTTACAAAAAGCGACCGCAGCCGATCCCAAATTACGCTACCACGCCTTTTCAGAATTCTTTACTGATTTAAGTAACCCAAGCTCAAACGCAGTTGAAGAATACAAAAATCAGCCTTTATTAAAACGTAACCCGGTATTTTTTTGGCAATCGGTATCGGCATTATTGTTTATTGGGCTAGTTATATCTTTGCTTAATTAACGCATTACACAGTAACTTATCTTGTACACCAACTTATCATTATAGCGCACACCCTTGGTGCGCTAACTTCTTCACAGTAGTGCAAAAACCTTATTCAGACAAAAAAACAAAACACTATCCATTTGATTTAATTGATAAAAATCAAGTGGATCGTTTTTTGCTATGGGAAGGTATTACCTAATTCCGCTAATTCAGCGGCAATTTAAAGAAGTAAGGCTGTAAAAAATGAGCACACAATCTCAAAAAATCGTTGTAGTTGGCAATGGCATGGTTGGCCATCACTTTGTTGATGAAATGGCGAAACATGAAGGTTATGAAATTACAGTATTATCAGCTGAAGATCGTTTAGCCTATGACCGTGTTCACTTATCAGAGTATTTTTCTGGAAAAACTGCTGATGATTTAGCAATGACTACACCCGCATACTACAACGAAATTGGTGTAAAATTTTTCACCAATGCAAAAGTGACTAATATTGATAAAGCAGCGAAAGTGGTTACCACACAAGCGGGAGAAACTTACGCTTACGACAAATTAGTGATGGCAACAGGCTCCTATCCATTTGTTCCCCCTATTCCTGGTAAAGAACGTGACCACTGTTTGGTTTACCGTACTATTCAAGATCTAGAAGATATTCAAGCGTCAGCTAAAGCGGGCAAAGTAGGTGTTGTTGTCGGGGGTGGTTTATTAGGGTTAGAAGCAGCTAACGCACTTAAAGAATTGGGTTTACAAACACACGTTGTTGAATTTGCACCACAATTGATGGGAGTTCAATTAGATAAAGACGGCGGCGCTTTACTTCGTTCAATGATCGAAGGCATTGGTGTTCAAGTTCATACGCAAAAAGCCACCAGCGAAATTGTTGACGGTGAAGAATGTGTTCACCGGATGAATTTTGCTGACGGAACGCATTTAGAAACTGACGTTATTCTGTTCTCTGCAGGTATTCGCCCGTACGATAACTTAGCACGTGAATTTGATTTAGCGGTTGGCGAGCGTGGCGGTATTGTTGTTGATAACCACTGTAAAACGTCTGACGAAAGCATTTACGCTATTGGTGAGTGTGCTTTGTGGAATAACTTCATCTTCGGTTTAGTGGCGCCTGGTTACACCATGGCTAAGGTTACCGCAGATAATATAATTGGCGGTGAGCAACAATTCACTGGTGCTGATATGAGCACTAAATTGAAGTTAATGGGCATGGACGTAGGTTCAATTGGCGATGCACATGCACGTACTGATGGTTGTAAAAGCTATGTTTATTCAAACCAACCTGACCAAATTTATAAAAAAATCGTCGTAAGCCCTGACGGTAAAGAATTGATAGGTGCCGTATTAGTTGGTGATACCAGCGAATACGATTCATTATTACAATACGCATTAAATGGTATTGAATTACCTGAAAACCCAGACGGTTTAATTTTACCAAGCTCAGGTGAAAAGCCTACATTAGGCGTTGATGCCCTACCAGAAACAGCAACCATTTGTTCATGTTTGAATGTAACCAAAGGCGACATTATTGCAGCTATTGATTGTGGCGCAGTTGATGTCGGTGAAGTTAAGTCGTCAACGAAAGCCGGTACTGGGTGTGGTGGTTGTGCCGCATTATTGAAAAAAGTAACAGACCACGAATTAGGAAAACGTGGTGTTGAAATTAGCACTGATCTTTGTGAACATTTTGCTTACAGCCGTGTTGAATTATTTCACATTGTTAAAGCAGAACAAATTAAAACGTTTGACGTGTTAATAGAAAAACACGGTTCAGGTTTAGGCTGTGAAATTTGTAAACCCGCAGCAGGGTCTATTCTCGCTTCTGTATGGAACGATTATATATTAAAACCAGACCATGTATCACTGCAAGACACCAATGATGTCTTCCTAGGTAACATGCAAAAAGATGGGACTTATTCTGTCGTTCCCCGTATGCCAGGCGGCGAAGTAACACCAGATAAATTAATTGTTATTGGTGAAGTCGCTAAAGAATATAACCTATATACCAAAGTCACTGGCGGCCAACGTATCGATTTATTCGGGGCACGTGTTGACCAATTACCCGCTATTTGGAAACGCTTAATTGATGCCGGTATGGAGACAGGTCACGCCTACGGTAAATCGCTACGTACGGTTAAATCTTGTGTTGGTAGCACTTGGTGTCGTTATGGCCAGCAAGACAGTATGGCAATGGCCATTTTCTTAGAAGATCGCTACAAAGGTTTACGTTCGCCACACAAAATTAAGTTTGCTGTTTCTGGTTGTACTCGTGAATGTGCTGAAGCGCAAAGTAAAGACATAGGTATTATCGCCACTGAAAACGGCTGGAACTTATACGTCAGTGGTAATGGCGGAATGAAGCCACGCCATGGTGACTTATTCGCGACTGATTTAGATGATGAAACCTTAGTTAAGTATATTGATCGTTACTTAATGTTCTACGTACGTACAGCGGATCGTTTAACGCGTACTTCTGTCTGGTTGGAGAACCTAGAAGGCGGCTTACCCTACATGGAAAAAATCGTTAAAGACGATCACTTAGGTATTAATGCTGAATTAGAAAAACAAATGCAAAATGTAGTTGATACCTATCAATGTGAATGGAAAACCACCATTGAAAGTGAAGAGCAATTGAAACGTTTCCGTCAGTTTGTTAACTCTGACACTGTCGATGGCAACATCGAATTCGTTACTGAGCGTGAGCAAATTCGTCCAGCTCAGGGTGAAGAGAAAAAATACGGCGTTAAAATTCAAGCGGTTGATTTAACACCTGCATAAGAAACGTTTTCGGATAAGAAAGGAAAATAAAATGACAACAGAAAATACGTGGCAAACCATCTGCCCAACAAGTGATTTAATCAAAAACTCAGGTGTTTGTGCCTTATTAGCAAACGAAGAGCAAGTTGCCTTATTCCAAGTAGGCAACGACACAGTTTATGCTGTATCTAACTTTGACCCTTTTGGAAAAGCGAACGTTTTATATCGCGGTTTAATTGGTGAAACTAAAGGTGAAGTTTATGTTGCGTCACCCTTATTAAAGCAACGTTTTGTTTTAAATTCTGGTATCTGTTTAGATGATGATACCTTTGCTATTAAAACCTATGAAACACGTGTTACTGACGGAAAATTAGAAATATTAGGTTAATAATAATACTCTATTGTTTCATTAAAAAATCCCAGCTTAGGTGACTAAGCTGGGATTTTTGTTTTAATAGTCCCCTATTTTTTCTAGCTGCGACAGACGAAATACATCTCAAATAAACAAATCTAATCGGGACGTAAAACAAACGGACTAATTTATACTGATCATCGTCACTTAAGTTGAGAATCTCAGGCAAGTGGCAGTCTTAAAATTCAATCACTTGTAATTTTTCTGAATTCTTTGACTACCATTTAATTTGAGAACTGTTCACATTACTGCCTTTTAAATTGAGATTTATTAATATATTTCATAGTATTGCGAAAAGTTTATCGCATTAATTTAGATAGGGAAATGAAGAGGCCACACAATACACAAACCAAGGTATGTGGGGCTGGTTTAAGCTCATACCTGCCAGTGAGATATTATTTTAGAAAGCTATCCATTAACACGAGAACGTAAACTTATTGAAATTACATCTTGGCTACGTGCGCACAGAATACAAAGTTGGTCTTCGTGTTTGAAAGTCATTTTTCCGATCAAATTGACTACATAAGTCTCATATACGATATTTTAAGTTCATAGTAGCCAATGATTAACCTAAATTTATTGAGTTTCCATCTTATGCGGTGCATTATCTATATTCGCCTCCCTGAGATTAAAAACACGTCCTACAATGAAAAAATCTAACGATGTTACCTCTGCCAATCAGGTTGATAAAAAAAAAACATTAAAACGTCCAATACTGCTGATATTTTCCCTGTCATTGGCATCGGTGCTTCTGCTGGCGGTCTTGAGGCCATCGAACAGTTTTTACGTAATGTACCTGCTGACAGCGGCATGGCCTTTGTTGTGGTACAACACTTAGATCCTAATCACAAAAGCATCATATGCGAGTTATTGCAACGCGTAATTCCTTTAGAAGTACAGCAAATTACCGATCATATGTTAATTATGCCTAATCAGGTGTACGTGATACCACCGGCCTACGATCTCACTATTTTGAACGGTGCATTACTCTTATTAGATCGTGTTGAACAGGAGGGTTTACAATTGCCTATTGATTGTTTTTTTCGCTCTTTGGCAACCGATAAAAAAGAGCACAGTATTGCTGTTATTCTTTCGGGTATGGGATCAGACGGCGCGTTAGGGTTGCGTACTATCAAAGATAAAGCCGGCGCGGTATTTGTGCAAAATCCTGAGACAGCCAAGTTTGATAGCATGCCCAGAAGTGCTATTGATACTGGATTAGTTGATGTAGTGGCACCAGCAGATGAACTAATGACGAAAATCGTTAGTTATGTAAATAAGGTGCCATTGCCGATTAAGGATAATGATAAAAATACAAACGATATTGAAAAAGTAATGGCTTTGCTGCGCGCTCATACAGGACATGATTTTTCTCTCTATAAAAAAACTACCGTTAATCGTCGTATTGAGCGACGTATGGCCTTGCATCAGCTTTCAAATATAGCCGATTACGTACGCTACTTACGTTCTAATTCCCAAGAGAATGAATTACTACTTAAGGAGCTACTGATTGGTGTAACTAATTTTTTTCGCGACAATACCGTTTGGGAGCAACTACAAACCGAGATTATTCCCTCACTTTTGTCCCAACACCCTGAAGGAGGCACATTACGCGCTTGGATTCCTGCCTGCTCAACCGGTGAAGAAGCCTATACTCTTGCCATTGTGTTTCAAGAAGCCTTTAAAAAATTTAATTCACCCAAACATTTCGACTTACAGATTTTTGCTACCGACCTTGATCTTGAGGCCGTCAACAAGGCAAGAATAGGTATTTACCCCAATAGTATTAGTGCCGATATTTCAAAGGAGCTATTAGACCGATATTTTGTGCAAATAGAAGGCGGCTACCAAATTGGTCAAGAGGCAAGAGAAAATATCATTTTCGCTCAACAAAATTTAGTGATGGACCCCCCGTTCACTAAACTTGATATCATAAGCTGTCGTAACTTGCTTATCTATCTAGAGCCAGATTTGCAACAGAAACTGTTTCCCTTATTTCACTACAGTTTAAGTCCGTCTGGAGTGCTTGTTTTAGGAACGTCTGAAACCGTTGGAAACGAAGAGTCACTGTTTACGCTGATAAAGGGAAAACAGCGTATTTATAAACGACGTGAGACGACACCGTCCTTTAATGTAATGAAATTTCCGATTAACGAGACGAATAGTTATTTACATGAGTTAACGACAGAAAAAAACGTTCCCGATAAATCCCAAAGTCCAGATGAATTGAACTTAGAAAAGTTGCTCCAATCCTTATTACAGAAGCACTTTACCCCGACGGCTCTGCTAACGACAAAAAAAGCAGATATCATTTACATCAACGGAAAAACAGGCAAATATTTAGAGCCAGCGGTAGGCAAAATTAATAACAACCTTTTCTCTATGGCACGAGAAGGTTTGGCCGCGCCATTGAACGAAGTCTTTAATCGCGCGGTTCGCCTCAATAAAAAGTTAGCGCTAAGAAACATTGAGATTGGTACTAACGGTGAAACTTTGCAGGTCGATGTGACCGTAGAACCGCTGGAACATACAAAAACTCAATCACCCATGGTACTTGTGCTGTTTACTGTTTCCACAATGCCCGTTGAACCAATTAAAAAAGGGGCCAAAGGAAGTCAAGCCAAAGAGCATACTGATGAAATGGAAAAACTAAAACATGTATTACTGCTTGGGAGGGAAGAGCTACGACTAACGACTAACGAAATGCAGATAGCACAAGAGAACCTTAAATCTACTAACGAAGAATTACAAAGTACGAATGAGGAGTTTCAAAGTACTAACGAAGAGCTTACAACTTCCAAAGAAGAAATGCAGTCGATGAATGAAGAATTACGAGCGGTCAATCATGAGCTAAATATTAAAGTTATTGAACTGTCTCAAACAAGAGACGACTTAAAAAATCTACTTAATAGTACTAACATAGCCACGCTGTTTCTAGACAATGACCTCAATGTACGTCGTTTTACCCCTGAAACGCTTAATATTTTCAAACTCATTCCCAGTGACGTTGGTCGCCCTATTACTGACTTGGTCAGTTCATTAATTTATCCTAATCTGGGAGATGATACGGATGAAGTACTACGTAGTCTGATGTTTCATGAAGAGGAAGTGACCACTCATGATGGTCGTTGGTATATTGTACGCATTATGCCTTATCGTACACAAAAAAATCTCATTGATGGTGTGGTTATTACCTTTAGCAATAACACTATTAACAGAACGGCAAGTATTGCGATGGCTCAATCAGAATCCCGATTCCGTTTATTATTCGAAAACTCATTCAATGCCGTTGCTTACAAGAGCATCATCATGAAGGGCGATAAAGCTGTTGACTTCAACTACCTTGAAGTAAATAACGCTTACGCTAGCATAACCGGTTTACATGAGGTAATAGGGAAAAAAGGCAGTGAAGTTATTCCTAATATACTGCAATCAAATGATGACTTTATGGCGGTCTGTGGTCGAGTGGCGATGTCAGGAAAGTCTGAAAAAATCGAATATTATGTCAAAGTGACAAAACAGTGGTTTGTTTGTTCAATGTATTCACAAGAACAAGACCTCATCGTTTGTGTTACTGAAAACATTACGGATAAGAGGCTGAATATTACGACCGTAGACGAAGTTAAGACGATATTAGATCAAAGGGAAAGTACCTCAGCAGCTGAGCTAAGCAAAATACTAATTAAGGTGCAAGACGCGCTAGATAGCCTTATAATACTGGAATAGTAAAGTAGCAGAGTCAATATAAAATACTCTATGGATAAAAAACGCAATGAGCAAAAATATAAAGCGGCCTATTCAAACAGAAGAGATTGTTCGTAAAGAAGCGACGCTACGTCTGCAAAAAAAGGACCACCCTGATTCAGGTTCCCTGATAGAGGAAACCACTAATGCTAGCATTTTGCATGAGTTACAGGTGCATCAGATTGAATTAGAAATGCAGCAAAATGAACTGATTGTAGCGAGAGAGTCGGCTGAAGCCGGGGCAGTACGCTACCAAGCGCTATATGACTTTGCCCCAGTAGGTTTTGTTTCCCTTAACAGCACAGGTCATATAACCCAGACTAATCTAACCGCCGCCAGTATGCTGGGTATTCCGCGCGAGAAAATAAAAGGTTTACGACTGGCAGCGTATTTAACCGAAGATTCACTCCCTCAATTCAACTCACACCTGTCGAATACTTTTAAAGGGCTAAATCAACCCGCTTGTGAAATAAAACTCTGTGTCGATAATAAGGTAAGTACCTTACAGATGATGGTGACTATCAACGACGACGGCCTTGAGTGTTTAACTGTATTGACTGATATTAGCGCTCGCAAACAAACGGAAATCAAACTAAAACTCGCCGCTAGCGTATTCAGTAACGCCCGTGAAGGCATTATGATCACCGACATAAAGGGTAATATCATTGAGGTCAATGACACGTTTACCAAAATTACGGGTTATAGTCGTCAAGAAGCGATAGGTCAGAATCCGCGAATTCTCAAATCGGGGCGTCAGTCAGTTGACTATTATGAAGGTATGTGGAAGTCGCTAAAAAAAGATGGCTACTGGAACTCTGAAATATGGAATCGACGAAAAAATGGTGATATTTATCCCGAAAAGCAATCGATTAGCGCAGTACGTGATGTCTTTGGCGATGTAATGCACTATGTATCAATGTTCACTGACATTACCAACCTTAAAGCTCATCAACAACAACTTGAACATAGCGCTGATCATGATGTGTTAACGGGGCTGCCTAATCGATCTCTACTGGCTAAACATTTGATTCAGGCACTTAAGCAAAGTAAACAGCACGGAAAAATTATTGCATTGGCCTCTCTTGATTTAGACGGCTTCAAGAAAATCAATGATACTTATGGACAGAGTATGGGCGACCAATTTTTGATCGCTATTGCGACGCGATTGAAAAAGGCATTGCGTGTGGGTGACTTTTTAGCGCGTATAGGAGGGGATGAATTTATCGTCGTACTGAACAACCTTGATAAGACAAGCGATTGTGAGCCTGTATTGCAGGATCTGCTGACAGCAGTATCACAGAAAATGATATGTAGCGGGGAGAGACTAAAAATTTCAACTAGCATTGGCGTTACACTGTACCCAGAAAATGGAACCGATCCAGATCTCCTGCTTCGTCAGGCAGATCAGGCCATGTATATTGCCAAAGATTCAGGGAAAAATTGTTATCGATTTTTCGATATAGACTCATCAGATGCAGATCAAATACGGCGAAAGAGTATTGAGAACATCCGAGAAGCGTTTGAAAAAAACGAATTTGTTTTGTATTATCAGCCTAAAGTAAACATGAAAACCAATGAGGTGGTTGGTGCTGAAGCTCTGATCCGGTGGAAGCACCCTCAATTAGGCATTTTGCCACCAGATGCTTTTTTGCCCATCATTGAAGGTCATTTAATCAGCATTAACATTGGTGAGTGGGTTATTGATACTGCACTTAAACAGATAAATATCTGGCAGGCAGAAGGATTGACCATACCAATAAGTGTCAACATAGGTGCCAGCCAGCTGCAAAGTAGTAACTTTGTAGCGCGTTTAGCTGAATCGTTAGCTGTCTATCCTGACATTTCTCCTGAATTACTGGAGTTAGAAATATTGGAGACTAGTGCGCTAGAAAATTTAATTCAGGTCAGTGAACTCATGAATACATGTTTACAAATGGGTGTAAAGTTTGCCATAGATGATTTTGGCACTGGTTATTCTTCGTTGACTTACCTCAAACTTCTACCTGCTGATTTTTTGAAAATTGACCAGAGTTTTGTTCGAGATATGCTTACGGATACCTCCGACCTTGCCATTGTTAAGGCTGTTATCGGCTTAGCTGATAATTTCAATCGAGTTGTGATAGCGGAGGGAGTTGAAACAAAGGCTCATGGTGAAAAGCTACTATCGCTGAACTGTACTATCGCGCAAGGTTATGGAATTTCTCGACCGATGCCTGCGGATGATTTTCCTTTATGGTTAGAGCGTTGGCACAAAAATCCAATTTGGATAGCGTAGGACTTTAATTAGGATAGTTTGTTTCAATTGAACGTACAAAAAGTAATGCCAATACAATTATGTGAACGGCAGGTTTGGTGGCTTAGTTCACAGTCAGGTTTAACGGTTCATTGACAGAAGTGATCATCAAAAGACTCATGATTTTATCAATGGAGGAGCTTCCGCTTTCGTATCATTGAAGAAGGCGTCCATGCCTTCAGTTT